>SXGS01443932.1_pt1 | contig 56899 bp, 48 predicted proteins | sample 3174681 | NCBI WGS metagenome assembly SXGS01 (sample SAMN11356861, study PRJNA531348) | freshwater metagenome | isolation source: freshwater sample F1-80 | place: China: Fuxian Lake, Yuxi | collected 2017-12-25
AACGCGATGTGGAAAAGTCGCCGAGAAAATACAGCACATTCCCCAAAGCCATATGCGCCCGGAGGAGCAACCCCGACTGCTGCATCTGCTGGGCAAGCGTGAGCAGTTGTTGCGCCAAGGCATAGCCTTTGTGGACTTCCCCACGCAGTTCATAGACCATGCAGAGACCAAAGAGGATAGAGGCGAGCTGCGGCGGCTCTCCCAAGTGGCGACACAACTCATGTGCCCGCAGATAGGCGTGCTCCATCTCCTGTAGGGCGGTGCGGCCTCCAATCGCATAGAGGGGAGCAGTGAGCGACAATTGCAGTCGCACTTCGTGCCGCATTCGCTCCGAGTTCTCTGGCAGCAGCGTGAGGAGTTCCAGCCCGCGCCGCAAATGATTCAAGGCTTCCTGGGGTGCACCGGCGCGTGCGGCAGCCTCACCTGCCAGGCGATGATAGTACACAGCTTTGCCGTACTCGCGTCCCCGTTCCCAATGCACAGCCAGCTCGGCAGCAATCTCGCCTATGCGCTCTCCATAGGCGGTCTCTTTCCACGCGGCGATGCGCCGGTGTAGTTGTACGCGACGCACTTCAACCAACTGGGCATACACCACTTCATGACGCACGGCATGAAGAAAACTGTAGCGCCCGCTGATCGTTCCATCTGGCCATTCTTTGACGCCTGCGGCTTGCAGCCATTGCCCGCTACGCCCCAACCTTTCGCAGGTCTCCTCGACGCGGTCTTCCTCAGCCATCAGTCCGGTGGCAACCTCGGCTGCAGCAAACTCCACACCCGCCACACTGGCCACTTCGAGGAGTCGCTGTTCTGCTTCGGACAAACCTTCGAATTGCCGCTCGATTAACTGTCGCACAGTGTCTGGGAGACTTGCGCTGAGGGCGGTCACTGCATCAGCGCGAAAGGCCAGATGCCCGGTTTCTTCGTTAAAGACCCCCTGGCGGATCAAGTCATCCACCATGTTCACTAGGAACAATGGGTTGCCACCGGTGCGGTCATGCAGCAGAGGGATAACCTCTCGCGGCGCGAGGCGGCGCGTCTCGGCATCAGCGTGGAGCCGCACGGCCAGATATTCGGCAATGGCTTCTTCGGCTAACGGCGCAAGCCGCAACACTTCACACAGCCCCCGCGCCTCCAGCTCTTGCACGATGCCGTGGAGTGGGGAAGTGTTGTCCGGCACTGCTGCTGGGCGATAGGTACCAAGAATCAAGAGTCTGGCTGGCGCACGCCGCCGCGCCATATACGTCACCCAATCGAGGGTCGCCACGTCGCTCCAGTGCAAATCCTCAAGTACCAGTACCACAATGCGAGTCGTGGCAAGCCCTTCCGCAGTCTCCGCCATTTCGCGCAGCATGCGTTCGCGGCTTGTGTCCTGAAAGCGCTGCTGCACGCGCTGGAATTCTTGCTGCCCCCACAGACTAGGCAATTGCGCAAACCAACTCGGCGCATAACGCTGAAGCGCAGCGATACGCCGTTCGCCCCCCGGCCCACGGCAGAGTCGCGCAGTGGCTTCAAGCAACGGAAGATAGGCTTCGCCCGGGCCATATTGTTCCACGCACTGACCAGAAGTAATGCGAACATCAGCGAGATTACGGATCTGCGCCAGAAACGCATCGACCAACGTCGTTTTCCCTATCCCCGCCTCACCAGCCACGAACACCACTTGTCGTTCGCCTCGCAATGCGTTCGCGAACGAGTGCTGAAGCCGAGCGATCTCAGATTCCCGACCGACAACGACAGCCGGCGGCATGCTTGGTGTCATATGCTGAGAAGATAGAGGAGTCACCTGTTCTGAGGCAACACTGGGGTAAAGAACGGATGAGTGCGCGGGAATGGACGACCCTAGATATTCGTTGTGCGGCAGAGCTTCTGGCGGAGGCTCATGGCCATACATGAAAGAATAGGCGGTAGGCTCAGCAATAGCCACTGGCTGCTGAGTTTGCCGTTGAGGTTGCATCGGCAAAGCGAAGACTTTCATGTGTGCTCCCCTTCTTCTGTCCTCTCTCCGAGCGTTGCTGGGCAGCGATGGCTGCGCAGATACTTATGACGGCTTAGGTTTGGTCGGTTGCACGCAGTTCTTTCAGCAGATACGTGAGTAATTCTTGCAGCGATTGAAAATGGCTCGTGCGGCCAGACGCCAAGTGCTCGACGCGCCCTGCATCATGCGCCGGCGCTCCAGGAGCCGCCCGGAACTGGACGAGGAACGCCCACTGTGGAGAGAGCGGCGCATCAAGCGTGCCCGACGAGAGTGGAAAGGCGTGTTTCTGGCTTGGCGTTTTTGTCGTGTGTTTCCCCGCTTTGGTCATGCGCAGATCATACCAACCCTCTTGGTGAAGGGGGAGAATTGTGCGGTGGAGCGACGGTGGAATATCGGTGGTGTATCGGTGGAATATGGCGCAAGAGGGTGCTACAGAACCTCTACCGCGCAGAGGACAGCACGTGACACGCATTGAACAACTTGTCTTTCCACCCTTTCGTCTCGATCTGCTGAACGAGCAATTGTGGTGCGAGCACCAACTCGTGCCGCTGCGGCCGAAGACCTTTGCCGTGCTGCGATTCTTGGTGGAACACGCGGGGCGGTTACTCACGAAAGAAGAATTACTCAAAGGGGTGTGGCCAGATACGCGCGTGAGCGAAGGCATTCTGAAAGGCTATATTCGCGATTTGCGCGAAGTGCTCGGAGATAATGCCCAGCACCCCCGCTTTATCGAGACCGTACCCCGTCGCGGACATCGGTTTATCGGACAAGTCGTCAATCGGCAGCATGCACTCGGCAGTGAAACAATTGCGGAATCCAGAAGCCAGGAGTCAGAATCCAGAACTTCCTTTGCCCTCACTCAGCACCCAGCACTCGGCACTCAGCGCTTTTTGGTAGGAAGAGAGAAAGAATTAGCAACACTACACAGCCTGTTCGAGAAAGCCCTTGCCGGGGGACGGCAAATAGTATTCGTCACCGGTGAGCCGGGAATCGGCAAGACCACGCTGGTGGAAGCCTTCCTGTTGGGGATTAGGGGACAGGGATTGGGGTTGGGCCGCGGGCAGTGTGTCGAGCAGCATGGTGCTGGCGAAGCGTATTTACCGGTGCTCGAAGCCTTAGGACGTATCGGGCGGGCACCGGGCGGGGAGCAGTTTGTTGCAATTCTCCAGCAACATGCGCCGACTTGGTTAGTACAAATGCCAGCGCTGCTGAGTGCCGAGGAATTGGAGACCGTACAACGGCGAGTGGTCGGTGCGACCCGCGAACGCATGCTACGCGAGATGATTGAAGCCATTGAAGCTGTCACTGCTCAGCAGCCGTTGGTGTTGTGGTTAGAGGACTTACACTGGGCCGATGCCTCGACTGTGGATTGGTTGGCGGCGATCGCCCAGCGTGGAGCGCCAGCACGGCTCTTGGTGATTGGTACCTATCGCCCTTCGGATCTCAGTCTGAGCAACCACCCTCTGCGAGCGGTCAAGCAAGAGTTAGTCGCAAAAGGACAGAGCGAGGAACTGCTGCTGCCCTTCCTCTCAGTGGAAAACGTGGGGCACTACTTGGCGAAGCGCTACTCCCAGCCGCAGTTCCCCGCAGGGTTGGGAGCCGCTGTCCATCGCCGGACGGATGGCAATCCGTTGTTCGTGGTCAACATGGTGGAGTATCTTGCGGCCCAAGGGATGATCGCCGAAAGAGACGGCCTTTGGCAGCTCCAAACCACGATGGACGAAGTCGGACGTGGGTTACCAGAAAACCTTCGACAATTGATCAACAAGCATGCCGAGCGACTCAGCGAGGAACATCAGCGCTTGTTAGAAGTCGCCAGTGTTGTCGGGGTGGCGTTTGCCGCCGCTACCGTCGCCGCAGGGCTCGACTTGCCTGTGGAGTACGTCGAAGAGTCCTGCGAAGGGTTGGTCAAACGCGGACAATTTCTCTCTGCCCAAGAGCCGTACACGTTGCCGGACGGAACGTTATGCGGGAGGTACACGTTTCAGCATGCCCTCCAGCAGGCAGTGCTATATCAGCGTATCCCAACCCTGCGGCAGTTGCGGCTGCATCGTCGAGTGGGCGACTATGAAGAGCGAATGCATGGAGCGCGAGCCCAGGAGATCGCCAGCGAATTAGCCGTCCACTTTGAGCGGGGCGGAGATCTCACTCGTGCCGTGCAGTATCGCCAGCACGCCGGGCACAATGCCCTGCGCCAACATGGCTACCAAGAGGCCATTGCTCATTTCAGACGAGGGTTGGACTTACTCGCCACGTTTCCAGACACACCCGAGCGTCGGCAGCAAGAACTGGCGCTGCAAATCGCCCTAGGATCACCACTCCAAGCCCTTCAGGGGTACGGCTCCCTTGAGGTCGAAGCGGTCTATACCCGCGCCCGAGAGTTGAGCCAACAAATCGGTGAGGCCTCGCAATTGTTTCCCATCTTGCGGGGCTTGTATGTCTTCTATTTGCTGCGCGGGCAGATACAGACCGCGCACGAGTTAGGAGAGCGTCTCCTCGGCTTAGCCCAAAAGGTCCAAGATCCAGCCTTTCTTCTCGAAGCCCATTTCGCCGTGGGGCAAACGCTGATGTTCCGGGGAGAACTGGTTGCTGCCCGAGAGCATCTCGAACGCGGGATCGCCCTCTACGACCCCGTCCAACACCATGCTCATGCGTTCCTCTATGGGCAAGATCCTGGGGTGTTTTGCCACGTCCTTGTTGCGTGGGACCTTTGCTCGCTGGGCTATCCAGAGCAAGCGCTGGCCAGGAGCCAGGATGCGCTCGCCGTCGCTGAAGAAGTGACGCATCCGTTAAGTTTAGCCGCAGCGCAGGTCTTTTTTGCCTTGACGCATCAATTTCGCCGCGAGGGACCAGCCGCCCAAGAGCACGCAGCAGCAGCGATCGAGTTGAGTACTCAGCAAGGGTTCCCTTTTTTCTTAGCGTTCGGCACAGTTATCACCGGCTGGGCGCTCACCGAGCAGGGGCAAATAGAAAAGGGGATTACCCAAATGCGTCAGGGGCTTGTCGCCTTCCGGGCCACAGGGGCAGAGCTAGCAACCGTACGCTTTCTAGCTCTGCTAGCGGAAGCCTGGGGCAAAGCTGAGCAGCCAGAGGAAGGGCTTCAGGTGCTTGCCGAAGCATTCGCTGCAATCAGCAAGGGCGGGGAGTGCGACTATGAAGCCGAGCTGTATCGGCTCAAGGGCGAACTCATCTTGCAAAAACAGTCCGGCAGCAGAGGCCCGACAAGCAAAGGCAAAACTCGCTCGCCGTCGAAAAAAAGTGCGGTGCCCTAAATGCTGTGCGCACGAAATACGCCGTGAGTCCTCCATATCGTCATTCCGGGCGAACAAGGCGAGACCTGGAATCCAGGAATTTCTCGTCCTGGCCTCTGCTCAAGCCTTCTGGATTCCAGCTTACGCTGGAATGACGAGCGGCTTCGAGTTCACGACAGAACCTAATTTGTAATTACTGCGCATTGTACTAAGCCAAATAAAGGAGGGGATTATGCTCGATCTCATCATCCGTGGAGGCCAAGTAGTCACGCCACAGGCGGTCGCGGACATGGATATCGGTATTCAAGGCGAGAAGATTGCCGCGTTCGGCCAGCCGGGAACGTTGGCCGCCGACTCTGCTCGCGTAATCGACGCACAAGGCAAGATCGTCATTCCCGGCGGTATCGAGCCGCATGCGCATGTCGGCATTCCAGTGCCACCGGAATGGACCGGACACGCCGACGTTATGACCCAACCGCCGGAAGCCGCCACACGCGCGGCAGCGTTCGGTGGAGTGACGACGTTGATCGACTTTGCTGGCGACCTCAGCCGCGCAGCGCTGAGCGGCCAGCGGCGACGCTCCATCTCTGAAACTATCGAGCGGCGGCGGGATGTGTTTCGCTCGCATAGCTACATCGACTTTGCCTTCCACTACATTCTCGCTGGCGAGGTCCGCACCGACACCCTCGGCGAAATCCGCGAGGCACTCAACGAAGGCATCGGCAGCTTCAAGATTTTCACGGTTAACAACCCCGTACGAGTGCCGAACGGGCATCTGTGGACGGTGTTTGCCGAAGTCGCCAAACACGGCGGCATGATGGCCATTCATGCAGAGGATGAAGAGATCGTCCAGTTCATGACCAAGAAACTGCAAGACGAAGGTCGCGACCAAGGCCATAACCTGCATCTCGTCCACAACAACCTGTCCGAAGATATCGCCTTTCGCACGGTGATCCGCCTCGCCAAAGAGACTGGCGTGGGGATTTACTTCGTGCATGTCACCGCCAAAGAAGGAGTGACGGCCATCGAAGAGGCACGTCATGCTGGCTTGCCCGTGTACGGCGAAGCCTTGCATAACTATTTGCAGTTCACCTGCGACGACTACCAGAAACCCGGCGGCACCGCCATCCACACCTATCCAGCCATCAAGTTTGCGGCTGATCGCGAGGCCTTGATCGCCGGCATGATGGACGGACGGATTTCCACAACCGCGACCGACGAGTACACTACCTTCAAAGGGCCGAAGCTGTGGGGCGACACCATCGCCACCGTGTGCGGCGGCCACAACGGCATCGAAACGCGCATTCCTGTCGCCTTCACTAAATTCGTCTCCGAGCGTGGCATGTCGCTGCAACGGTTCGTGGACATTACCTCGACTAACGCGGCAAAGATCCTCGGGCTTTATCCTCGCAAAGGGGCGATTCAGTTGGGCAGCGATGCCGACCTCGTGCTCATCGACCCGAACCTGAAGAAGGCCTTAACCGTCAACGACCTACACGCAGACTCGGACTACAGCATTTGGGAAGGGTTCCCGTGTCACGGTTATCCGGTGATGACGATCCTGCGCGGCAAAGTCATTGTCGAAAACGGCAAGCTAATCGGCAGCGCCGACAACGGTCGCTGGCTGAGCCGCCGCGTGGAGAATAGCGTGTTGGCGAGACCGGCGGTGTAGGAGGCGGCGAGTCCCGCTTCCTCTGAGGAAGAGCTAACCAATGGCGAAAACTAAAGACGCTCTCACTATTATCGACCGCTTGACCGGGAATGATCGCGAACTCCAGCAACTCATCGAAAAGGAGACGATCAACGCCCAAGTCACACACTTGATTTATCAAGCGCGGAAGAAAGCCGGTCTCACCCAACAAGAGCTGGCCGATACAATCGGGGCCAAACAATCCGTCATCGCACGGCGGGAAGATGCAGATTACGATGGACACTCGCTGACGATGCTGCAACGTATTGCCGAAGCACTCCAGCAACGCATCGAGATTCGCTTCCGTCCGGTGAAGCATACCCGTCGTGCCGCATGAGGTAGCCACAAGCCCCGCCGAGCAAAAAGCCCCACCGAGATTCCTCGCTGCGTTGCTCAGAAACAACCTCTTCGACTCTGACAGCCCGTCATTCCGGGCGAGCAACGCGAGACCCGGAATCCAGAAGGAAAACCCTGGATTCCCGCGTGTGCGGGAATGACGGCCAGGAGTGAGTCCCCGTTTCTGCTTCCGTGTTGAGCGCCCGGCGCTCTGGGCGACTCGGAATGACAAAATGCGGCTTGGCATGACAACGCTTCGCCGTTTCGCCTTTTGCCCTTTTCGCCATGCCCCCTCATCATTGCCCCGCTCTGCTCTGTGCGCTACAAGCAGACACGGATGAACCGCCACTGCCTGTGTATTTTTCTGCTGCTTGTCTCCTTCGTGTTAGGCGTACTACCTGCCTGCACGAATAATCCCTATCGTGCTAGCGAGTCTGGCAAGAACGTCTACTACGATACGTTCTCCGGTGAGCCTAAACATCTCGACCCGGCGCGAGCGTACTCCGAGGACGAGTACGAAATCATGAACCCCATCTATGAGCCGGTGGTGCAGTATCATTTCCTCAAACGTCCCTACGTGCTGGTGCCGTTGACGGCCGCCACTCTGCCGCAAGCACAATTGTATGATGCGCAGGGCCAGCGGCTTGCCGACGACACCCCCGCCGAGCAGGTCGCGCGTGCGGTCTACGCTATCGCGCTACGTCCCGACGTGCGCTACGAAAATCATCCGGCCTTTGCCCAGCACCCCGACGGCACCTACCGCTGGCACCTCGAACCTGGAAATCATTTCCCGCAGATCGAGCACCCGAACGAACTCGCGGAGCAAGGGACACGCACTCTACGCGCTGAGGATTACGCCTATCAGATCAAACGCCTCGCGCATCCGCTGTTGGACTGCCCGATCTTCGGTCTGCTGGCGAACTACATCGACGGCTTCCCTGAGTTCCACGCTCAGCTTGAGCAAGCAGTCGTTCGCCTGCGGGCAGAACGGCGCAAGACTGCCGGCGTCTTCTATAACCAGGAGGCCGACGAACGCGCCAATCCACTGTATCTCGACTTGCGCAATTATGATCTTCCCGGCGTGCAGGTGGTCGATTCTTTGACCTTGCGCATCACCCTCAAGAAGAAATATCCGCAGTTCATTTATTGGCTGGCGATGCCGTTCTTCGCACCGATCCCCTGGGAAGTGGACCGCTTCTATACCCAAGCCGCTGCCGTCGAGCAAAACCTGACGCTGGATCGTTTCCCGGTTGGCACCGGCGCGTTCACCTTGGCCGTCAATCAACCCAACTACCGCATGGTAATGCGGCGCAACCCCAACTTCCACGAGGAGTATTATCCCGCCGAAGGTGCGCCCGATGACGAGAAGCTCGGACTCCTGGCTGATCGCGGCAAGAAGCTGCCGTTCCTCGATGAGGCGGTTTTCGTCTTGGAAAAAGAAGCCATTTCGCAGTGGAACAAGTTTCTGCAAGGCTATTACGACAACTCTGGCATCGGCGGCGATGTCTTCGACCAAGCGATTCAAGTATCGGCCTCTGGCAGCATCGAACTGACCGAGGCTATGCAGGCCAAAGGCGTACGTTTGCTCACCGCCACCGCGCCGCAGGTGAGCTATTACGCTTTCAACATGCTCGACGACGTGGTCGGCGGCTACGACGAGAAGAAGCGCAAATTGCGGCAAGCGCTGTCCGTCGCCTTGAACGAAGAGGAGCTGATTCAGATTTTCCTCAACGGGCGCGGGCTGCCAGCGCAGGGGCCGATTCCGCCGGAGATTTTCGGCTTTCACGGCGGACAGGCTGGCATCAACCCGTTTGTGTATGAGTGGGACGAACGGCAACAGGCCCCTCGCCGCAAGAGTCTCGCCCACGCCAAACAATTGCTCGCTGAAGCTGGGTATCCTGGCGGGCGCGACAGCAGTGGCAAGCCGTTGGTGTTGTTCTTCGACACCGCCTCCGCTAGTGGCGCAGCCACGCCGCAGTTAGAGTGGCTGCGCAAACAGTTCGCCGCCCTCGATATCCAACTGCAAATCCGCTCGACTGATTACAACCGCTTTCAAGAGAAGGTACTCAAGGGCAATTTTCAGATTTTGCAGTGGGGGTGGAACGCAGATTATCCCGACCCGGAGAACTTCCTCTTTCTTCTCTACGGCCCGAACAGCAAGGTGAAATCCCAAGGCGAAAACGCTGCTAACTACGAGAACCCACGCTTCGATGCCCTCTTCCGTCAAGTCGAGAACATGCAGAACTCGCCAGAACGCGACGCGCTAATTCAGGAGATGGTCATGATCGCGCGGGAAGACGCACCGTGGATCTGGGGGCTGAATCCCGTCGGCTATGGTCTCTACCATGAGTGGTTTTCCAACACCAAGCCGGTACACTTCGGTCGCAATACCTTGAAATACAAACGCATCGACGTGCCGTTGCGCGAAGAGCGACGGTTGGTGTGGAACCAACCAGTCACCACGCCGGTGTGGGTCGCCTTGGCCATCCTTGTACTCAGCGCTATTCCCGCCACCATCACGCTTTATCGCCGCGAACGAGGAGTGGCACGCGCATGATCGCCTATCTGATTCGCCGTGTCCTCTACGCGCTTCCCATCTTGGTGGGCATCAACGTCTTGGTGTTTCTGTTGTTCTTCTTCGTCAACTCGCCGGACGACATGGCGCGGACGCATCTGGGCCAGAAGCGCGTGACACCGGATCAGATCGACCAGTGGAAACGCGAACACTCGCTCGACCTCCCCTATTTCTATAATGCCGGGTGGCGACGCATCGGTTCCTTAGCAGCACGTGCCAAGGACAACACCACCGAGTTCCCTACTGCTGGAACCGGGCAGTACGCCTTGCTCGTCGAAACGCCTACCTCTCCAAAGAACCCACAGACGAGCACGGTTCGTGTGCAGAGTAATCAGCCGGACCGTCTCATCCTGCCGGCTGGCTTCGATGCCGAAGGCAAGCGTGTACTGCCCTCGGACACGGCGTTCCTCCGGATTCCTTTACAGATTGGTGCGCCCTCCTCTTCGGACCAAGGGCCGCCGACGCTGACTCTCTCGTTTTCTGTCGAGTCGCCCACGCCCATTCATCGCATGTTACTGGAGTATCAAGGCGAGATCGGGCCGCTCGCACGTTTCACGCAGACGATTTTCTACCAGCGCTCGCTGCAGATGTTGTTCTTCCAGTACGGCAAGTCGGACGACGGCAAGATCATCAGCGATGAAGTGCTGAAACGCATCGGTCCGAGTCTCAGCATCACCGTGCCAGTGTTGCTGCTCGGGCTTTTGATCGATGTGGTCTTCTCCATGTTGCTGGCGGTGTACCGTGGCACGTACCTAGACTATTGGGGAGTAACGTTGTGCGTGCTGCTCATGTCCATCTCCGGGCTGTTTTATATCACCGCCGGGCAAGCGATGTTTGCAAAGGAGTTGCGGCTCGCACCGATCTCGGGCTTCGATTACGGTGCGCACGCGTTCAAGTTCATCGCCTTGCCAATTGTCATCGCCGTGGTCTCGGGTTTGGGCGGGAGCATTCGCTTCCATCGCACGATTTTCTTGGAAGAGATCAACAAAGATTATGTGCGCACTGCCCGAGCCAAAGGGTTGCCTGAACGGTCGGTCTTGTTCATCCACACACTCAAGAACGCGCTGTTGCCGATTCTCACCGGACTGGTGCTGAGCCTGCCGTTTCTGTACGCGGGGAGTTTGTTGCTCGAATCCTTCTTCGCGATTCCCGGCATGGGCTCGTACATGCTTGACGCGATTCAGAAGCAAGATTTTGCAGTCGTGCAATCCATGGTGTCGCTAGGATCGTTTCTCTACGTCGTGGGTCTGTTGCTGACGGACATCAGCTATACGTTGGCCGACCCACGGGTGCGGTTGGAGTAGTCGGTATGAGCGGCATGTGGGCGACGCTTGGATTTCAGCCAGTCTTCCTGTGGAGCGATATCTTGATCTATCTGCTCCTGGTGTGTGGTGGGACGTGGTTTGCAATGGCCGTGCGGCGCGAGTATTGGCGGGTGGCGTTGCGTCAGATTGCGATGAACCGCACGGCGATGCTGTGCTTCGGCGTGCTCAGTCTGTATGGCACGGTCGGTCTGCTCGATACGCTACACTTTCGCACAATCTCGACAGAATCGCCGGCTGGTGGAGCTATTCGCAGCGTGCTTGATGTGTTGTGTGCGCCGTTGATCGCCAACCGCGAAAAAACCTATTCCGCGCCGCTCGCCATCCAACAGTTCAGTAAAGAAAACGTGACGACCTCGGACGGCAAGCAAACCCGCGAGTATCCACGCTTGCGCTTTGCCGGTGCCACGTTACCAGATCCGCACCAACAACCCGCCGATATCCGCGCCAAGCTGACGAGCGGCATGGTGTGGGGCCTGGGCATCGGCGCACTGCTGTTCTTTGTGGTGCGCTGGGCGACGGGTAGTACAGGCGCAGGAAGTTTCGTGCTTGTTGTGGCGGTCGCCCTCGCCGCCATTGCCGCACTCAGCCCGCATTATCATCTGCTTGGCACGGACAAAACTGGACAGGACGTGTTCTACGTCGCGCTGAAAGGTGTGCGTACCGGCTTGGTCATCGGCACCCTCACGACATTGATTGTCACGCCTTTTGCCATTCTCTGTGGCGTGCTGGCTGGCTACTTCGGCGGCTGGGTGGACGATGTCATCCAGTATGTCTATTCGACGCTGGAGTCGATTCCCGACATTCTGTTGATCGCTGCCGCCATGCTCATTTTTCAGGTGGGACTTACCGAAGAAGAGACTATCGTTTCGGCGGACAAGCGCCTGGTTTACCTGTGCATCATCATGGGCATTACTTCGTGGACGGGGTTATGTCGCCTGCTACGCGCCGAAGTACTCAAGCTGCGCGAGATCGAATACGTGCAAGCCGCCGACGCTTTCGGTGTCCACCGGATGCGTATCATTCTCCGGCATCTCGTGCCCAACGTCATGCACATCGTGCTGATTTCCATCGTGCTGCGTTTCAGTGGTCTGGTGCTAGCCGAAGCCGTACTGGCGTACGTCGGCATCGGTGTCGATCCTTCGATGCAATCCTGGGGCAACATGATTAACCAAGCGCGGCTGGAACTCGCCCGCGAGCCGGTTGTCTGGTGGAATCTCTTCGCCGCCTTCGTGTTCATGCTCGGGCTGGTGCTGCCCGCCAACCTGTTCGGCGACGCAGTACGCGACGCCCTCGACCCACGCTTACGCACGCGCTGATAGCGCTGCGGGTGCGTGAGAGGCCGACAATTCATATCCGCAGGTATGCTCCAGCCGGGGCCAATCCAGCACAGGCTTCGGGATGAATGATCTCCGCCAGGATTTCTGCGCTCTCGACGATACGCGGGCCGGGGCGATTGAAGTAGGCGTTGCCATCGGCGAGGTAGACACGGTTTGCCTGCACAGCCGGCAGTTGTTGCCACTGGGGATGGGCAGTGAGCGTGGCGAAGTCGGCTTGCGTTTGCGCAAGCTTGAAGCCGCACGGCATGATGACGAGGACTTCTGGCTGGTAGACGACCAAGGCCTCCCACGTCATGACCGGGCTGCGGGAGCCGATGGCCGTCAGGCCATATGCTCCGCCGGCCATTTCCACCAACTCTGCCGTCCAGTGACCGCCAGCAATCAACGGAGCCATCCACTCGATGCAGGCCACACGCCGGCGCGGCAAGCGGCGCGTCTGCTGTTCGAGCTTCCACAAGCGGCGCTTGAGGGTGCGCACGAGATCCTCGGCTGCAACTGACTGACCAGTGGCCGCGCCCGCGCGACGTAGATCTTCCCAAATGTCGCTCAGCCGTTCTGGAGACAGCGAGACCACTTGCGTCTCCGAGGTGAGGAAACAACGCACCGCTTCCTCAACTTGTGGTAGCGACACCGCGCAGACCGCGCACTGGTCCTGCGTGACGATGAGCTGCGGCTGGAGTTGGCGGAGCGTCTCGGTGTGAATGCGATAAATACTCAAGCCTTCCTGCACGATCTCGCGCACGTGGGTGTCGATATCAGCGCTGGCAGCGTGCGGATCGAGTTTGGGTTCAGTGAGGATGGGGAGCCCGGTCACATCGGTGGGATAATCGCACTCGTGCGAGACACCAACGAGGCGGTCACGCAGACCGAGAGCGCAGAGGATTTCGGTCGCGGCAGGTAGCAGGGAGACGATACGTTCTGGTGGCATAGGTATGAGTTTCCTGACGAGTGGGCCTACATCAGAATGCGCGGCTTGTCGTCATCCTGCTCGATCTTTTCTCCGCAGGTCGAGGCGCAGGTCGTGCAACGGTACTCGAACTTATTGCCTTCGGGCAGGATGAGGAGCAACTGTTTGCGTACTGGCATCGCCTCACGGCACTTGGGACAAAACAGCAGGGACGCTTCAAGCTGGGTGAAACTGGGCTGTGGTTTTCGAGTCATTTCTCCTCCGCCTCCTTTCCTCATTCCTCATCACTCGTCACTCATCACACATCCCCTTATCTACCATTCTCGCGAAGAAACCCGCAATGTGGCTGTTGCACCAATGTGGCAGAGGCGGTACAAACGGGGCCTGAATCATGGATACGCGCAAAGTTTATATCGAAACCTACGGCTGCCAGATGAACATCGCGGATACCGAACTGCTGGTCGGTCTCCTCAAACCTCATGGTTACGAGCCAACCCAGAAAGCTGAACAGGCGGACGTGATTCTCTTGAACACGTGCGCGATTCGCGAACATGCCGAAGAGCGCGTGCTCAAGCGACTCAGCGAACTCGTGCGCCACAAAGCGCGGAAATCCGGCGTGCTGTTGGGCGTGACCGGCTGCATGGCCCAGCATCATCGTGAGCAGTTGCTCGACAAAGCACCGTATCTGGATCTCATCCTCGGGCCGGACGCCTACCGCACCTTGCCGAATCTGTTGGCGCAAGAAGAGACAGATGCGCCGCTGGTGGCGGTGCGCTTGGACCGCGATGAAACCTACGAAGACATCACCCCAGTGCGTGCCGAGGGCATTCGCGCGTGGGTCACGGTGATGCGTGGTTGTGATAAATTCTGCACCTTTTGCATTGTGCCCTACGTGCGTGGGCGAGAACGCAGCGTGCCGCTCAAGCCGTTGCTGGGGCAGGTACGCGAGTTGGCCGAGCAAGGATACAAGGAAGTGGTCTACCTCGGGCAGACGGTCAATGCCTATCGCGACGGCGAGTTCGATTTTGCCGATTTGCTACGGCAGACAGCCAAGATTGACGGCATCGAACGTATCCGTTTCACCTCACCCCACCCCTCTGACATCAGCGAGCGCATGATCGAAACGATGGCGATGCTGCCGAAAGTATCGCCCTATCTGCACCTGCCCGTGCAGTCGGCCTCGAACCGCGTGCTTGAGCGCATGGAGCGTGGCTACACGGTCGAGCAATACGCAGATCTCGTTGGACGTTTGCGCCGCGCCATTCCTGGGATCGCGCTTTCGACAGATATCATCGCCGGATTCCCTGGCGAGGACGCTGACGATTTTCACGCTACCCGCGACTTTCTCGAACGCATTCGCTATGACTTTGCCTTCATGTTCAAATACTCCGCCCGTGAAGGCACCAAGGCGCACAAGTGGGGCGATACCGTCACTGAAGACGAGAAAGGTCGCCGCTTACAGGCGATCATTGCGTTGCAAGAACGTATCTCGGGAGAAGTGAATCAGGCGTTCATCGGGCAGACGGTCGAAGTGTTGGTGGAAGGTCCGGCGAAACGCCAAGCCGACTGGTTGTCCGGCAAGAACGGGCAATTCAAGACTGTGGTGTTTCCCGGCAATGGTGCGCAACCCGGCACGCTGGTTTCGGTTCGTGTAGCGACAACGACGGCACACACATTGATCGGCGTAGCCGTCTAGAGACGCCTCGCTGAGGCGTCTCCGGCGAATTGCTAGTCCAACAACTCCAGCACCTTCTCCGCTGGCCGCGCGAGCACAGCCTTCTCTCCTCGGATAATCACCGGACGCTGCATCAACACGGGATGCTGAAGCAATAAGTCGATCACCGTGTCTGTGGTGACATACTGATTGGCCTCCAATCCGAGCGACTCAAAGTTTTTGTCCTTCCGCACCAGGTCTGCCGGAGGATTGGGGAGCAAGGCGAGAAACCGTGCAAAGGTGGCTCGGTCGAGGGGATTTTTCAGATACTCGATAACGTCGAACTCGACGCCGCGCTCGCGTAAGATGTCGAGCGCTCCGCGCGACTGCCCTCAGCCAGGGTTGTGATACACCAAGAGTCGTTCCATAGTTGCCGCCTCCGTCGAGAAATATGCCCCTACCTACCTGGAATGGTGCGAATCTGCTAGCCCAGGCTCTGCGGAGGAATGAGGAACGATGACGCACGATGCAGCCGACCTAACTACCCAAGCCACAGCAACCCCCATCTCTACAGAAGCTCGGTCCGGCCTCGACCCTTGGAAAGAGGCGGATTTACCAGCTCCACCCAGTCTCAAAGGGTTGAACTTTTTGGGCATTATTGGCCCAGGCGCGATTATCTTAGGCACGTCCATTGGCAGCGGCGAATGGTTGCTAGGACCGGCGGCGTTCGTCAAATACGGCATGTCACTGTTGTGGGTGTCGAGTGTCGCCATTCTCTTGCAGACCATCCTCAACACAGAACTCATTCGCTACACACTCTACACGGGCGAACCGGCAATCACCGGCTTCATGCGCACGAAGCCGCACTCGACGTTTTGGGCGGTGCTGTACACGTTATTCTACTTCCTGCAAGTCGGCTGGCCAGCATGGGCAGGAGCAGCAGCGGGTGCGATTTTTTACGTAGGCACCGGACAGCCTGCCGGGCCAGAAGCGGCTTCTGTCGTGTACTGGATTGGTGTTGGTACGTTCGCCGTGTGCGTGGGCATTCTCCTAACTGGCGGGCACATTGAACACACGCTGGAAATCCTCAACTGGGTGCTCATCGTCTTTATTCTCGGGACATTGCTCATCCTGAGCCTGCTCTATGCCGATGCCAGTCGCTGGCGCGAAGCCGGCGCTGGCTTCTTTGGCTTCAATTTATCGACAGGCACGTTTGCGTTCTTTCCGCCGGGTGCAGACTGGTTCCTGATTGGCGCGTTCGCGGCCTACTCTGGTGCCGGCGGTGTGACCAACTTGACGCTCGCCAACTGGGCGCGAGACAAAGGCTTCGGCATGGGGCAAGTCGTCGGTTTTATCCCCGCTGCCGTGGGCGGACAGCGCGTTTTGCTCGCGCATTCTGGCAGTACCTTTCCCATGACACCGAAGAATTTACAGAAATGGCGCGGCTGGTGGGGGATCGTCAGCCTCGACCAATGGGGCGTTTTCTTTCTCGGGGCATTGCTCGGCATGGGGCTCCCGGCGGTACTCTACACGTCATTTCTGCCGCCAGGAGAAGACATTCGCGGGCTTGCCGTGGCTACCGCACTGGCCAAAGCGATGTCATCGCAAGGCGGGGCCTTTCTCGGCTTCCTCGTAGCGTTCATGGGCGCGTGGATGTTGTTCAAGACCCAGCTCGACATCCTCGAAGGGACTGTACGCGCCGTGACCGATATCTTGTGGACGGGCAGTGCGCGGGTGCGCGGTGTGAGCGGTGGCGACGTGCGGCGGGTCTATTATTCCGTGCTGGCCGGGTTTGTAATCTGGGGGGTCATCGCTTCCAGCTTGGCGCAACCGATTGTGTTGTTGCAACTCGGTGCCAACGTTGCCGGGATCGTCCTCGCCATCAGTTCCATGCATATTCTCTACGTCAACACGACCTTCCTACCAAAAGAGATTCAACCGCCCTTGTGGCGGCGTTGCGCTTTGGTGCTGCTGACACTCTTCTATGGATTCTTCGTTTACCTGTGGCTGATGGGCGGATTCATTCCTGACCCTAGCAAAGGGTTTTTGTTCAGTGTTTTTCGCTAAGATCAGGGCAGGTCGCTTCCTCCAGAGCAGCCAGATTCGCCAATGCCTCCGTGCGGCTACCGCCACACATATCGAGTGAGGGTTGTAGGCCAGAGCAGCACTGCGGTCGTTCTGGTCGTCCAAAGATGGCGCAACGGAAATCTGCCGTGAGTTGTACGCATCGCACGCCTGCGGGCTTGCCATCGGGCATCCCAGGAATCGGACTCGTGATCGAAGGGGCAATGCAACACGCCCCGCACTGAGGGCGACACGGCATGGCGATTGTTCGCGGGAGGCAAGGCATGTTCGCTCGCAGAGACACTGGACTGATGACGCTTCTGCCAAAAAAAAGGGCGGGTAAAAAACCCGCCCCTGTTCTTGCTGCCTGTGTGTCGCGAAGGATTACATGCCTGCGCGTAGCACTTGTCCCGGCAGTGCACCGGTGTGCTTGCCGTCTTCGAGCAGCACGTGCCCGTTGACGAGGGTGTAGTTCACTCCCTTCGCTGGCATGACCAAGCGACGACCACCACCCGGCAGGTCATAGCGCATCTCAGCGCGTTTGCCAGAACCGATGGTGTTGAGATCGAAGATCGTCACATCAGCTGCCTTGCCGACAGCCAACATGCCACGATCCTTGATGCCGAAGAAATTGGCCGGCTCAGAGGTAATGCGGCGTACTGCATGCTCTAGCGTCATCGCGCTCTTGTCGCGCACCCAGGTGCCAATCAGATAGGTGCAGTAGCCAGCGTCGCATAACATGTCAACGTGGGCTCCACCATCGGAGAGGCCGATCATCACGCGCGAGTCGGTAATCAGTTCAGGAATCCGCTCTTCCGTGGCATTGAAGAGTTCCATCGTGTACTGCGTGTTCATGTCATCTTCAATCGAGAGATCAAAGAACGTATCGAGTGCGTCTCGGCCACGATCCGCCGCCACTTGCGACACCGTCTTGCCTTCGCAGGATTTCAGCGCCGGGTTGGTCACTTCTTTCACCACGAGGCGATTCCATAGGGTCTTATCCGAGAAGATGCGTGGCTCTTGCAACGCCTTGCGGAACGCGGTGCGGAAGGATTCTTCGCGGTAGAGGGTCTTTTGGGCTTCCACCGTCTGGTTGAAAGCTGGCTTCCACGACGGCATATTGGCGAAGATAAATGGGTTGCGCAGGTTGATCTGAATGATCAACGGGCGGCAGGTCACTTGCGGGATCGCGCCACGCTTGAGCAGAGACTCGGTCTGACGCAGCGTGTCCTGACACATTTCCGGCTTGTCATCACGGTTGAGCAACGCCAGCCAAGTGACTGGGCGTTGGCTTTCCGTGAGCAGGTGATTCAGCAGATCGTAGTCGCTCTCGGAGACCATGCTAGGCGAATCATTCAACGCCAATTCGATAACACCACGCCCCAAGTCACGCAGGACGTTGCAATAAGCGGTGAGTTCTTCGCGGCTGGACAGGCGGCAGGCCAGCGGACGCCCTTGATAACCGATGTGCTGTGGACCATTTGTGGTCGACAGACCCATCGCGCCAACGGAGAGCGCCTCACGGAGCAGCGCGGCAATCTGCACGGTTTCTTCTTTCGTGGCCGAGCGTTCCATCGACTCCTCGCCCATTACGAAATGGCGGAACGGAGTGAGCGGGGCCATGAATCCGACGTTGAGTCCGACGCCACGTTTCTGGGCAGCGTTCATGTACTCGGGGAAGGTGGTCCAGTCCCAGGTCACACCTTTGGCGAGCACTTCAAACGGGATAGCTTCCACGTTGACGAGGTCCCACGCGGCGATCTCACGGGCTTCGGGTTTGCATGGGGCCAAGCCCACGCCGCAGTTGCCCATGATGTGGCTGGTGACGCCATGCCAAGACGAGCAGGTGAACAAGGGGTCCCAGCAGACTTGCGCATCGTAGTGCGTGTGCGGGTCGATAAACCCTGGAGAAACAATCAGGTCGGAAGCATCGATCACGCGCTTCGCGCCGTCGGTCACTTTGCCGATGGCAGCGATCTTCCCCCCGGCGATCGCTATATCCGCCCGGATCGGCGCCGCGCCGGTTCCATCGACAACGGTCCCATTTCTAATCACGACATCGTATGACATAAAACGTCTCCCTCCTTTTAGGATGGCAGCATTGAGTAGATTGAACGTCACCCTAGCGCTATTTTCTTGCCAGGGAAAGGGTTCACCCACATTTTTTGGCACAGAGTGAGGGTTAGAGCAGCTTCACCAGCGTCGCCATGATGCTGACTGCCGCCACCATCATCATGCCTAGACAAAGAGTCAGACGATATTCTAACTCTTTTAAGCCTCGCTCGAAGTCCTCTTTCGTCACAAGCCGGTCATCAACGAGGCCAGCAATGGCTTGTGCCTGTACTTCAGCCTGCTCTTCTGAGACCCCTACGGCTTTCAGCCTCTTCACATACGCATACGTATCGAAAGTGATAGTGCTCATGCACGAAACTATAAGGGGTGAAAAAGAAAGGTGCAATCTGCAACCATCTGTTCTGTTCCCGCCCTTGTCGTCTCGCCGTGAACCTCGTACATCATTGCCTCATTACATCCGGAAGGAGAACGCGTATGGCCTGGGATTTTGAGACCGAGCCGGAATTCCAAAAAGAACTCGATTGGATCGAACAATTTGTCCGTGAAGAAGTCGAACCACTGGAACACGTGTTGGGCAGCCAATATGACGTGCACAACCCGCGCAATCAGAAGCTCGTGCGCCCGTTACAAGCCGAAGTAAGGAAACGCAAACTGTGGGCGTGTCACCTCGGACCGGAACTCGGCGGGCCAGGCTATGGCCAACTGAAGCTTGCCCTGATGAACGAGATTTTGGGCCGTGCCCGCTTTGCCTCCGTGGTGTTTGGTACGCAAGCGCCGGACACCGGCAACGCGGAGATTCTCGCGCACTACGGCACGCCCGAGCAGAAGAAACAATTTCTCGAGCCGCTGCTCAATAACGAGATTGTGTCGTGCTTTTCCATGACCGAGCCGCATGCCGGTGCCGACCCCAAGATGTTCAAGTGCCGTGCCGAGCTGAAGGGCGACTTTTGGGTCATCAATGGCGAGAAGTGGTTTTCCTCGAACGCCCGCTTTTCGTCGTTCCTGATCGTCATGGTGGTCACCGATCCCGAGGCTCCACCACACCAGAAGATGTCGATGTTCCTCGTGCCAACCGACACGCCAGGGGTCAAGATCGTCCGCAACGTTGGTCTCGGTACCGAGCATGAAGAGACCGGCGAACATGCTTATATCCGCTACGAGGATGTACGGGTACCGCGCGAGAACCTGTTGGGACAGCGTGGCCAGGGTTTTGAAGTAGCACAAACCCGCTTGGGTGGCGGACGCATTCATCACGCCATGCGCACAGTCGGGCAGGTGAGAAAAGCCTTCGACATGATGTGCGAGCGCGTGCTGTCGCGGGAAACGCAGGGCGAGAGCCTCGCCAATAAGCAGATGGTGCAAGAACAGATCGCCGACTCGTGGATCGAGATGGAGCAGTTTCGCTTACTGGTGTTGCGTACCGCTTGGCGCATCGACAAATACAAAGACTATCGCAAAGTCCTGAAAGACATCGCCGCTATTAAAGCGCTGATGCCGAAGGTGTACCACGACGTGGTCTACCGTGCCTTGCGCTTGCACGGAGCCTTGGGACTGTCGAATGAGATGCCGTTCTCCGCCCAGATGGTCGAATCTTTCATGACCAGTCTCGCTGACGGCCCGACCGAGGTTCACAAAGTCACAGTGGCACGACGGGTGTTGCGCGAGTACAAGGGCACCGACGGCTTATTCCCTTCGGGCCATTTGGTCTCGCGGCGCGAGCAGGCAATTGCGAAATATGGGAAGCTGTTAGAGCTGGAGGTGGGGAATCTGTAATTTTGCAGGGGCACGGTGCGCCGTGCCCTTACTTTGTGAGATTACTCTTTCGCAAAAGAGAACACATGGTACTCGAAGTCTATGGGACTCTCTGGCTCGCGCTCCTCGGGATGTCTTTCTCTGCTTTCTGTTTTTCCAATACCATCGCGCTCTTGATTTTGCGCAAACGGTTCGCGCAGCCGCCTGCGCCTGTTCCTTTACAGAAGGGTATCAGTATTGGGCTAAACGTTGCTCTCGGGCTCTTTAGTCTTTTCTGGGTATATGCTTTCTGGACGGGAGCAAAAGCTGTCGTCAGAGCCATGACGAATGAAGATTTCATTCCCCTTCTGTTCCTCGCCTTTTCTCCTCCTTTTACGCTCCTCGTTTCGTGGATCCTCTTCAGGATATCGATGCGTGCACGATCGGAGGAAGTCGCACAGTTGTCGGAGGAAATTCATATGCTGGATGCTCTGAAAATTGCTTCCGACGATTGGAGCGATGCGTGGCGCACTCGTGAGATGACTGCCATGAAAGCGCAACTCGCAGAGACCCCAGAACGCATCGCCGGTTGGTTACAGGACTGGCGCACGAAGGGTTCCCAGCGTTTCAGAGGGAAAGCGCTGCGTGTGGTCTTGCTGCTAGGGAAGCCTGATTATCACGTGATCCTGAGTATGTTGGAAAAAAACAATAGGGAAGATATTCAGCGGTGGAGCCTTATGACCGGGAAAGATATCCCTCGCTGGAAGTGAGGAATTCCTTCTCCCCCGAGTGGGAGGCGCGAACAGGAATTCCTCATTGTGTCCCTCTTGAAGAAGGACTCGGAGTCATCACCCAATCTTCGCGGCCTGCCCACCATCGACTGGCAGAATCACGCCGGTGATGAATTTCGCTTCGTCGGAGTTCAAGAACAACGCCGCATGGGCGATGTCCCAGCCCGTCCCCATTTTGGCACCAAGCGGAACGATAGCATCGCGCTCCTTGCGGAGTTGTTCCTTAGAAATCCCGCGTGCCTTAGAAATACCCTCGATGGCCATTGGCGTGTCCATCAGCCCGGGCATGATGCAATTCACGCGCACCCCGTACTTGGCATTGGATAGCGCCAACTGATTGGTGATGGCGTTCACTCCAGCTTTGGACGTTTTGTACGCGAGAATCCCCACGTTACACACGGCGGCAATCGACGAAATGTTGAGAATCGCGCCGCTGTGTTGCCCACGCATGATGGGGATAACATGCTTACAGGGCATGATGACGCTCTTCATGTTGACCGCGAGAATACGGTCCCATGCTTCTTCTGTGATTTGATTGAGACCACCATCATTGTCGCCAATGCCGACGTTGTTATGCAGAATGTCGATGCGCCCGAACTGCTGAACGCAAGCGTCAGCCATTTTTTTGCAGTCTTCGCTTTTCGTCGCATCCGCTTGGAAAGGCATGGCGGTGCCACCTTCTTTCGTAATCATGGCGCAGGTGTCCTCGGCAGAACCGAGCCGATAATCGACCACCAGCACCTTCGCACCCTCACGTGCATACAAGAGTGCAGACGCACGCCCGTTACCAATCGTCTCGCCCGGCGTTTGTCCGGCACCGACGACGATGGCGATTTTATCTTTGAGTCGGTCAGACATAGCAATCTCCTCTGACGAGATCCTCGCTCATTCTTCTCTTTTCCTTCAACGTCAGACAGAGAGTTGAGACAGAGACAGAGCGGAACTCTTGTTCTCCTCTCTATCTCCCCTCTCTATCTCTATCCCCATCTGCCTCAGGTATTCTCAAACGACGTGGTCAATCCGGCATCAAGCTGCACGCCCAGCGTATTCAACGCCATCGACACAAGGTTGTACTGTCCCACAGCAAAGACGATATCCATCAGTTGCTGGGTGTTGTAGGACTTGCTCAACCCTTGCCAAGTTGCATCAGAGATGCAGGCGTCTTTGTGCAGCTCGTCGGTAGCTTTGAGTAGCAAGGTGTCCTGCTCGTTCCAGCCTTTGGCGGTCGGACCGATTTTGATGCGATGCACTTCGTCATCCGTGAGTCCGGCTTGCTTGCCGATGCGCACGTGCTGCGCCCACTCGTATTCGGCTTCGCAGAGCCAGCCGATGCGCAAGATGACCAGTTCGCGTTCGCGCGCAGGCACAGTCGATTTGAACAGCACGTGGTTGCCAAACACCAGCCAGCGTTTCATCAGGTCGGGGTGGTGCGCCAGGGTCTTAAAGATATTGGGCACCTCGCCCTGCCCGACTTTGATCTCACGCAGACTTTGCTTCACCGTGTCGCTCCATTGCGTCTCCGGGATGGGCTCCACGCGGGGTTTACTGAGTTTCATAGCAATCTCCCTTCATTAGAGAAAAATAATGTTCGTGCTTCGGAGGAACGGGTGTTCCGGCTTGCGCTCCTCTTTATGCTTGAACTTCCCAGTGGGCGCAAGAAGAGCCAAGAAAAGTGCCGAGGTGCGGCAGAAGTTGAAGAATTGTCGTTCGTTCCCTACAATTGACGCGATCACAAGGTTGGCCTTTCCAACCCCGAGGTTCCCATTCTCCACGAAGATCCTACCCGCTCCTACCGCGCTCCACGCCTTGTCGCCGCCCAAGACCTCTGCGACAATCGCCTCATCTTTGGCGACAACCTCTTGACTCTCCAAGCGCTGGCGCAAGAGTTCACTGGCACGATCAAATGCATCTATATTGATCCGCCGTACAATACCGGGAGCGCATTCACACATTATACCGACGCGCTTGAGCGCTCGGCTTGGTTAGACTTCATGAAAGCCCGGCTACTCCTGCTGTGGAAGCTGCTGCGTGAGGACGGCCTCTTGGTCGTGCAGATTGACGATAATGAGTTCGCGCGGTTGTTCTTGTTCATGGCCGAAGTGTGCGGCGAACATAATCTGAAGGTGATCGTGGTCAAAATGGCTGAACCCACCGGCGTGAAGATGGTGCACGTCCTTGAGAGCGGGGGGATTCCCAAGCTGAAGGAGTACCTCATCCTGGCCGGAAAGTCTGGCATTCGTAGGCTCGATGTCGAGCGAGTGCCAAAAGAGAGTTGGGATCCCGAGTATAAGCTGGTGTTGGAGAATACCAACAAACAAGAGTTGCGAGAGCTGAAGGCGATCATCGCCAATCCTGCCCGCTCCGCTGCCGAGGTGGACCGGGCGGGTCGTCTCTGCGCTCGGTTTGTCTTCATGACGGCTGAAGTCGTCTGTCGCCGTGAGACTGGAGGGCCGCCTTCAGCAAACTGGCTGCGCAGTAACGCTTGGCGGATCGTGCGGACGGTGGCGACGAGCAGTAATGCTAAACGTCTGGCCGATGCCCAGCGCCAGCGCATCGCACCCAATGCCGGTGCGTTCGTAGTCGAAACGCCAAAACGCAAGCTCTACGCGATGAAAGCTGACTATAATGCCGCAAGCGCACAGCCGCGCATGCGGGTGTTGTTTGCCGACGATTACCTCACTGTCCATCCCGGTGACTTCTGGCAAGACATCAAAACGACGGGTTTGGGCGGAGAAGGCGGGGGAGATTTCACTAGCGGGAAGAAACCGGAGGCCTTGCTCAAGCGCATCATCGGTATGGCCACGAAGCCGGGAGATTGGGTGCTGGATGCGTTCGCCGGGTCGGGCACGACAGGCGCAGTGGCCCATAAGATGGGCCGGCGCTGGATCATGATCGAAATGGGCGAGCATTGCCACACGCATCTCATTCCTCGCCTGACGCAGGTGATTGACGGTGCGGATAAAGGCGGTGTCACAGAAGCCGTGGGCTGGAAAGGCGGCGGTGGGTTCCGCTATTTTCGTGTGGCGGCAGCGCCGTGATCTTGCTGAAAGCAGTATGCGCGAAGGAGCCTTCATGCTGGAATTTGTCACTCGTCCGACTGGCCATGCCCCTATGGATGCCTTGCTGCGCGACGCTGGCGCACGTTGGAAAACGTTGATGGAACAGGGGGACCAGTTGGCCCCTGGTGAATTAGAAGGGTGGTATCCCATGCTGCCCGCCGATGTGGAGATTCCGCAAAAATGGGCAGCGTGTTTCTATCTCCTGCCTTATGCCGATCAAATGGCGCTCGCGTTTGCTTGGCTGCATTGGTGGCAACACTCACACGCCACCGCGCCGGGATTTATTGGCTGGCTGCATCACGGACCAGGACTCGCCCTCAATCACGTGTCGCTGCTCAAAGTGCTGACGCAGACCCAGAGCGGTGTGCTGGGTCTCGTCCACCATTTCTTGGCAACGATTGTGGAACAGGCCGGAGATTGGAACGGCGATCGTGACAGCGGCCGGGAGATTGTCACTCTTCTAGAGGAACTGGACACCGAGTATCGCTACAACGTTCATGATCGGGAGTTATGGCCGGCGGTGTTGCAGTTGCTGGCTGCGGACTCTCAGTAAACGAAGTCAGGGAGCGTTCGGGGCAAGAGTGTTCCCGACCGAGACAATTCGCTAAACTGGGCAAAAACAGAGAACTGGCCACGGGCGTCGGCCCGTGGCGGTGGAGAAGAGGTTTTTCTCTTCGCTTTTAGGAAACCGCTCCAACCTCGAAGGCTTCAGCATCGGCTCGACTGGTGTGTTCAACAAACGCGTCCATCGAATGTGGCCATTGGGTGACGAGCCGCCCGGAACTTGAACGGTAGTAGAAATCGTTGCCGCATTGCGCCTGCCATACTTCCACGCGGCTGATGTCTTCCTGCAACTGAGCGTTGAAGGCTGCTAAAACTTCGGGACGCACATCGATCCAGGTTAGCTTCTCGGTGTCCATACGCTTGATCTGGCGCATGATGTACTCGACCTGCCGTTCAAGCATGAAAATGATGCTGCCCTGATTCGTGTTCGGTCCGTACAGCATAAAGAGGTTAGGAAAGCCGCTGGTGGTAATCCCGAGGTAGGCTTGTGCGCCATCGCTCCAAGCTTCTCTGAGCGGGTGCCCACCGCGTCCGGTGACATCCAGTGCGGCTAAGTAGGTCGTCGTCTCAAAACCAGTCGAATAAATAATGGTATCAAACTCGCGGCTTTGGCCATCCACCGTGACGATGCCATTGGCTGTGACTCTCGCGATATCTTCGGTGATAAGTTCTACGTTATCGCGGTTAAAAACCGGATAGTAGACATCCGAGAACAACGGGCGCTTACAACCGAAGGGATGGTTGGGGGTCAGCTTGCGGCGCACCTCGGGGTCTTTGACCACGGCGAGCTGTTCGAGTCCAGCTTTTTCAATATCGGCCAGCACCTTTTTATCCTGGAAGGTGCACAGCGTATTCCAGGTCTGGTAGATGTCTTCGCGCGACTTGCTCACGAGGTCCGGGTTTTCGCGGAAGACCTGGAGAGTCTCTTCTGTGTACGGGGTGTTGCCTTTGGGGACGACCCAGTTTGCGGTGCGTTGATAGAGGTGCAGTTTGCCGACTTTGGCGACGATTTCCGGCACGAATTGGATGGCGCTTGCCGCGACCCCGATGACGCCGACCCGTTTGCCGCGCAGGTCATACTCGTGATTCCAGCGGGCGGAGTGGAAGTAGGTACCGGTAAAATCATGAATGCCCGGGATGGAGGGCCACACCAGATTGTTAAACATGCCTAGGGCACTCACGACGATGGGTGCCTCAATCTCTTCCCCTGTACTGGTAGTAACGCGCCAACAGGCTTGGTCTTCGTACCAGTGGGCTGAAGCCACAGGCGTACGGAATTGAATGTGCCGCCGCACATCGTACTTGTCGGCGCAGTGATTGAGGTAGGTGAGGATCTCTGCCTGTCCGGCAAATGGGCGTGACCAATCATTCTTTTGCTCAAAGGAATACGAATACAGATGCGATTGTACGTCGCATTCGGCTCCGGGATAGGAGTTGTGCCACCACGTGCCTCCCAGTCCTTCGGCCTTCTCCAGAATAACGAACTCTTCAATACCAGCCTTTTTCAGGTGAATACCCATGCATATGCCAGCGGAACCTGCGCCGATAATAACTACACGATAGGACGAACGACTCATCGCGACCTCCACTTCAAGTTTTCCTTCGTACTGAAGGAGTCGGAGAAACTTACCTGCTTCCACCATTTTTGGAAATGTGGGAGCGGAAGACCAAACGAAGGCACCTGAGGCTCACAACCACCATGGCTCGGATGCTCCTGTAACTTGACAGCCCCGCCTGAAGAATGCCAGACTTGGGCGGTCGAAGGAGGGCACCATGTCGGACACTGCTGCATTATCTTCCAAACGCATCCAGGTGAGCGAAGACGATCCTATCGAACTGCTCTATGCACGTGGGGTCACCGATGGCTTGCCTGTCGTGCCGCCGACCGAAGCCCGGGTCCAACGCATGCTGGCCGCGACTGAGCGCGAGCCGAGCGAACTCATCGGTCTCATTGGTCCAAACTACGGACGCGCGACGATTGAGAAGATCGCCATCAACGCCGTGATGGCGGGCTGTCATCCCTCGTATTTCCCGACAGTGCTCGCTGGCATAGAAGCCATGTGTGAAGAGCAGTTTTGCATTCATGGCATTAACGTGACAACGTTCTCCGCCACACCGATGGCGATCATCAACGGCCCGATTCGCAAGCAGATTGGCGTAAACGGCGGCCACAACGCGCTCGGGCACGGCTTCCGCGCCAACGCGACGATTGGCCGTACTTTCCGCCTGTGCATCATCAATATCGGCGGTGCCAAGCCGCACGAAATCACCAAGGCGACCATGGGGCACCCGGCGCAATACACCTTCTGCGTCGGTGAGAACGAAGAAGAAAGCCCGTGGGAACCGCTGCATGTCGAGCGCGGCTATCGCCCCGAGCAAAGCACGATTACCCTGTTCGGCGGGCATTCGCCCATGCAGCTGAATGACCATGCCAGCCGCGACGCCGAACAGCTCGCCCTTTCTTTGGGCTGGACGATGGCCGGGCTATGGAATCACAAGAACTTTCCCTTATTCTCCGACACCATGCTGGTGGTCTGCCCTGAACATGCCAAGACGTTCGCCCAAGACGGCTGGTCAAAAAACGACTTACGCCAATTCCTCTTCGAGAAGATCCGCCGTCCTTTGCGCGAACTACGACCTGGGGTCAACGGTGGCGAAGGTGCCGGCGTGAGCATGCTGCGTATGCCGGAGAAAGATCGCGAGCCACCGACGGACGACACGCTCTTCCCGAAATTTGCCAAGGCGGAACATCTCTCCATCATCGTCGCCGGCGGCACGGCGGGGCGCTTCTCGGCAGCGGTACAGGGCTGGGCGGGTGGTCAGTTTGGCAGTAAAATCACGACCAAAGAAATTCAAGAATGAGCAAACTTTTTCTAGGAAAGGAGTTAACCCATGAGTGACATGTTGCTCGATCCCACCGATAAAGTGGAACGATCACAGAAAGCATTCGCCCCGCGCCTGGACACCCTGGCCGGGACGACCATCGGCCTGCTGGATATCAGCAAGGCGAAAGGTGCCTTCTTCCTCGACCGTGTGGAAGAGGTGCTGCGCGAGAAATATGGTGTGAAAGAAGTGCTGCGGCGGATGAAGCCGACGGTGGCACGGACTGCACCAGCCGCCATCAAAGCCGAGCTGACAGAGAAGTGTGACGCCGTCATCGAAGCCCTCAGCGATTGAGGGGCCTGCATTTCGTGCAGTTCGCACGATGTAACCTACTTTGAAGAGCAAGGCATTCCTACGGCAAACGTGACCACGACCGAATTTATTGGCGCTGCCCACGCGCAATGTACCGCACTGGGTATGCCAGCATACGAGCCCATCCTCGTTCAGCATCCGATTCAACCCAAAACCAAAGACGACGTCCGCGCGTTAGCCGACCAAGTCCTCGATCAGATCGTAGGCAAGCTGCTCAAGCAGAAGGTGCAGCAAGCGGCGTAGGCTCAGGCATGGCGTGGGCCCTGACCGCGCCGGAGTAATGCGGTCGCCTCAGCGAGGCGACCCTCCCCCACAGATGCACCGGCCTGACTGAACGACTGATACCCGCGCTCATTGACAGCCTCACGCGGGAACCTGCTATAACAGGTTCCCGTGAACGAACATTTCTCCACCGTACTGCAAGAAGCTCCAGCGGCTCACCAAGACGCCTTGCGGCATGCGCTCGCGCCTGTCGATACCGCGTCGGTGCAAAGCTGGATTGGGAGTGGGGCCTTACACGAATGGGTGACTCAAGGGACACGTCTTCTGGGGAACTCACCGAAGGTATCAGCCGCCCAACTCGAGGATTTTTTCACTGGCACACCGCATGCGCTTGGCGTGCGGTCCTCGGTCGAGATTGGCGAATGGCTGCGCATGGGGCTCGATATCGCGCCTGCTGATGCCGCAGTCTTTGCACGATTGCCCGACTACATCGAGGAACTCAGTGGGGCGGAGCGCCTCAATGTTTATCGCTTAGTGCGCTCCTCTGCGTATCGCTCTCCGCAAGCTGCTGCCGAGCTGTATCGTGCTTTGCCGCGTATCTTGCTACTCCTAGCTCCGGTCCTGCGTCCACCGTTGTTCCGCTGTCTGCAAGCGGCGGCAATTTTCGATCCCGAGCCGCTCCCTACGGTGTTGCCGTTCCTAGCTCCGACGCTGAACTCCTTGCCACCGGAGCGCCAGATTTCGCTACTTGAACGTATCGCACAAATGGCGCAGCCGTTCCCGGCGGGCGTGGCCCGTTTGTTCCGCTCTCTCAATCGTGCGTATGACTTGGTCGGAGAAGAAGGCGTGCAATCGTGGATGACGGCGGGCGAAGCCATCGCGCGCAAAAGCCCACAGGCCGGCGAAGCCTTCTTTGCCCTCGAATCACGTACCAGTCTTTTGCTGCTCTACGGTGCATCGCCTGCCGTCGCCCTACAGGATATCCACGGCGTGTTGCTCAAATACTTGCATATGCTGAGCGGCGACGCGCTGGGTATTGGTGAATCACCGTTCTTGTCTGTTCCGCCACCGCTGGCCGAAGACCCAGAAGATGCGTTGCCACTGCCGGTGCAGATTGAGGTGTTTCCCACCTACGAAGAAAATTTGCGGCTCTATCGCGTACTAGCCGCGCACCAAGCCGGACGCTGGTCCTTTGGCACCTATGCCTGCTCGGTGCCGAGATTTTGGTCATCATTGCCGGAGTCGGTGCATAAGCTCGCGGAAAAGAATGGTGCGCCCCCCAATGACTTGGCGAGCTATTTCCAACTGTTTCCCCAGCCGGAACAACTCGAAGCGCTTTTTCTCTTGATCGAAGGCCGCCGCGTCACTGGGCGATTGGCCCAAGCGTATCACGGGCTGCGCGATGACCTCGCCTGGGCCGCTTCGTTGACTGAGCTGTTGCCACCGGTGTTAGCCACTACCCTGCCACGGATTCCGCAGGCGCTGTGGCGAGAGCTGGGCACTGAAGCCACGGTCTACGATGCCTTGGTCCTAGCGACCGAATTACACACGTGGCTGGTCGCACCCGAGTTGGCGCGTGCCGCACGTTCCACTGCGCTAGAAGACTGGGAAAGGCCGGATGAGTTCGCACCAGAGCCAGCGAATGCCCAGCGCGAGCGCGGAAGCTACAGCGAACATGCGAACTCGCAAATTTCCGCTGAGCAACAAGAGATCTTGCAAAAGATCGCCAAAGCCCTGCGTGCTCATGGGAAGAAGAAAAAAGACCCCCTGCGGCAAGAACCCGAGAACGGCCTGCTCACGTTTAATATCGAGGCTGAAGACGAGGACGACACACTCAAAACGAAACGTAAGGCTGGCGAGCGTCGCCTGCAGACCGCGACCGGTATCCAATATGTGTACGACGAGTGGGACTTTCTCATTGAAGATTATCGACCACAGTGGAGCCAAGTACGCGAAGTGCCGATCATAGGCGACAATGGCGCCTTCTTCTCTCGCACGCTCGCGAGTTACAGTGAGCTGACTGAAGATATTAAGCGCGAGTTTCAACGGCTGCGCCCGCGTCTCTACCGTCAGGTCAAAGGGCTGGAAGACGGCGAGACCATTGATCTTGACGCTGCCGTGGCGGCGCGGGTGGACCTGCGCAGCGGGGTGCCACCCTCACCGAAGCTGTACATTGCTCGCCAGCCGTTAGAGCGTGACATCGCCGCGTTATTCCTGATCGACTTGAGCGCTTCGACCGAAGCCGCGTTACCCGGGCGCGAGGGCACGCGCGTCATCGATGTGATGAAAGAATCTCTTGTTCTGCTTTCGACCGCGTTGGATATGATTGGCGATAGTTATGCCATTTACGGATTTTCCAGCGGCGGGCGACGCAACGTGGAACTCTTCCCGGTGAAGACGTTTACTGAAAGGCTCTCGACTGAGGCGAGAGGCCGTATCGGTGGACTCACGCCGCAACGTAGCACGCGCATGGGCGCGGCCGTGCGCCACGGCATTCGCAAGCTGCGTGATCTCTCACATCGCGCCAAGCTCTTGGTCTTGTTGAGCGATGGCCACCCGGAGGATGCCGATTACGGACCGAGCGCCCATGCGCCGATGTACGGCGTACGCGACACCATGATGGCACTGCGCGAAGCTGAGCGACGCGGCATTATGTCGTTCTGCCTCACGATCGACAAAGCGGGACGCGATTACTTGCGCGAGATGTTCGCACCGTCACGTTACATGATTATCGACGACCCGGCGGCCTTGCCGTCGGAGTTGCCCAAAATTTACCAGCGACATATTCGTTTACAACGAGAATAACTCTTTCCAACCAAGGGAGGCATAGCGTATGTTTCAGACCGACAGTTTTGTGAAAGCCTGTCAGGGGCAGCCCGCCAGCGTAGTGAAAGAACTGCTCGAAGAAGCGCTGCGCGACCCGGAGAGCATCACTCAAGCGCTCGCGGCGTTTGGCAACGGCAAGAACGTCGGCGACAATGCCATGGGAGATCTGCTCATTCATCGTTCGCCGGAGTTGACCATTCTGAAAGCCGCTGTACCTGCGGGTTTCAAAAGCCCGCCACACAATCACCTGATGTGGGCGGTGATCGGTGTTTACGACGGGCAGGAGAATAATTATTTCTACCGCCGCAGCGGTGAGACGCTCGAAGCTGCTGGTGGGCGCGACTTGAAGGCCCCGGACGTGCTGGTGCTCGGCCAGGAAGTTATTCATGCGATCGCTAATCCTTTAGAGCGTACATCGTTTGCGATTCATGTGTACGGTGGCGACCTGCCCGGTGCGCCGCGCCGCATGTGGAATCCTCGCACCCTCAAAGAAGAAGCCTTCGACATGCAGACGATGCGCAGCTACGCCAAAGATCTGATGGCCAAGTAGCCCGACGGGGCGCAGCATGTTGCGCCCCTACTTGAGGGCTTGCTAGTTCTGCGCCGGGCCAGCAATCGAGACCCGATAGCCGGTGTCTTTTTCGTAGCGCTCGATTTCTTTGAGCACAGCACCCATCGCACCGCCAACCAGTTGGTCGTGATCTCGACGGCACCATTCGCGCGAGCGAATCGCTAGGTCGGACGAGCCTTGAAAACACGGAAACACCTCTTTCGCCAGCAGCTCGTACGACGCGAGAGAAGCACGGCGCTCGACCCAATCGTTGGCCATAATCAGGAAGCAGCCGAAGCCACCCGACTGTTTCTTCAAGCGTTCAATCTGCGCAATAGCGTCGTCTGGGGTGCCGATGACAGCGGCACCGGAATCGACCAAAGCTTGCGGCCATTTGCGCGGGTCCGGTTCTTCTGGTGCTAAGGGCAGTGCCACGACATTGCGGAAATAGTCGATCCACTCGTGAATGCCGTACTCTACTTCCTCGAAGGCTTGCTTGCGCGTGGGGGCGATGTGCATCGGCCCCACTAGCCGCCAGGTCGAGCGGTCCACCTGATGACCGAACTTCTGCGCTTGATCGTTCCAGATTTTCCAGTGATCGCCCAATACTGCGAACCCACCCATACTCGTAGCTCCTAGGGAGAGCACTCCAGCTCCATAGCGTCCGGCGGTGCGTGGTCCGGCAGGCGAGACGGTCGCCGCGACAGCAATCTCAAAGTGGGGATAGGTGTACGGGCGTAACTGTAAGCGAGCATCGCGCAGCGTAAACCAGTCGGTCTGTATCGAGACCGGCTCATCCGACGTGAGCAGCGCCATAATCGCACCGAGCGATTCTTCCATGCGTGTTCGTTGGGTGGCAGGATCGATACCCATCATGTGGGCGTCGGACGGCAAAGCTCCTGGCCCCACGCCGAACATGACTCGTCCGCGGGTAAGGTGATCGAGGAGCACTATGCGGTCCACAAGCATGAGCGGGTGGTGATAGGGCAACGAGCTGACGCCAGTGCCGAGGCGGATATGGCGCGTGCGTTGCGCGGCGGCAGCGATCATCACTTCAGGGGAAGCGATAATCTCCAGCCCGGCGGAATGGTGCTCGCCGATCCAGGCTTCGTCGTAGCCGAGTTCATCGAGGCGTGTAATCAGTTCGAGATCACGCTCTAAAGCCAGGGTAGGGTTCTGCCCCGATGGGTGAAAAGGGGCCATAAAAATGCCAAAGCGTAACGGACGTTCCATTGCATTCCTCCATAGTCGGGGATGCGCATCTTGTCGCGCATCCGCGCGGCAATCATACCGACCCCGGTCATGCCGTCAACCAAGAAGACGCAAAGGAAGCATAGAGACGGCAAGGCGTGCAAATGCAACTTGCAATCCTTTCCCGAACGTCCTATGAGAAGAAAACCGCTGAGGAGGAAAACACTGTGGCCACTGCTAACGCTGTTGCATCGACACTGCTGCCAGAGGATCTGATCGAACAACTGTACGAACAAGGAGTCACCGATGGATTGCCCGTGGTGCCTCCGACCCGCGACCGCGTCGAGCGCATGCTGGCCGGTGCCCCAGACCGTACGCGAGATGAGCTGCTGGGCATGATTGGCCCGTGCTATGGCGAGGCCACGGTCGAGAAGGTCGCGATTAACGCGGTCATGGCTGGGTGTCGGCCTGAATACTTGCCGGTTGTCTTGGCCGGAGTCGAAGGACTCTGCGACGAACGGCTGTGTGCGCACGGACTCAATGTCACGCTGTTCTCTGCCGCGCCGTGGGCCATTATCAACGGCCCCGTGCGGCTACAAATTGGATTGAATAGTGGACATAACGCCCTGGGCCACGGGTTTCGTGCCAATGCAACCATCGGTCGCGCCTTGCGTCTGGCGATTATGAATATTGGTGGTGCACGACCCCATGAACTGACAAAGGCGACGATGGGTCAGCCTGGTCAATACAGTGCAGTCATTGCCGAAAACGAAGAAGAGTCGCCGTGGGAGCCGTTCCATGTCGAGCGCGGGTTCAGAGAAGACGACTCGGCAATTACGTTGTTCGCGGGTGGATCACCGCAGCAGATCAGCGATTTTCAGAGCCGCAGCGCTGAACAACTTGCATCGTCGATCGGTTTCACCATGGGCGGGGGACTGTGGAACTTTAAGAACTTTCCCCTGTTCGGTGACACCGTGCTGGTGTTGAGTCCAGAGCATGCCCAGACCATTGCCGCCGACGGCTGGTCGCGCAAAGATGTGCGCCAATTTCTCTACGATACCGTCAAAAAGTCGCTCGACGAACTCAAGCCCGGCAAAGATAGCGGCGAAGGCTTCGGTAGTGCGTTGTTACGTGGGGCAGAAACCAGCGGCTTCCTTGTCGATGGCTACGTGCGCAAGTTCCGCTCGCCGGAGTCAATCCTCGTCGTCGTCGCCGGCGGTACAGCGGGGCGCTTCTCAGTGGCGATTCCTGGCTGGGTGGCGGATGACTTAGGCAGTACCCCAGTCACAAAACAGATTCACGTCAGCGAATAGCTTCCTAGAACAAAACATCAGAAGGAGGAACGAGTATGGCAGAAGAATTGATGAACCCCATCGGCTACGGTGGCAAAGCACAGAAGCCGTTGGCCCAACGCCTGACCAGCGTACGCGGGAAAACTATTGCCTTGCTGGATATCGGGTTTCCCAACAGCGGGGTGTTTCTCGACCGTATGGAAAGCTTGCTAAAAGATCGCTACGGCGTAGCCGAAGTGGTGCGCCATGCCAAGCCGTCGCCCACGCGGATGGCGAAGCCAGAGGTACGCAAAGACATTCTCTCGCGCTGTCACGGCGTGATCGAAGCGGTGAGTTCGTGAGGATCCTGCATTTCGTGCAGTTCGCACGATGTCGCCTACTTTGAAGAGAACGGGATTCCCACCGCCAACATTTCTACGACGGAATTCGTTGCCGCCGCCCGCGTGCAATGCAAAAACCTCGGCATTCCCCAGTACGAGGTCGTGACGGTACCACATCCGATTGTTCCCCTGACCAAAGATGAAGTGTGGTCGCGAGCAGATGCGATCATCGACTCGGTCATCGGTAAACTGGTGGCAGAGGAGATGCGGGCTACGGCGCTGTAGCGCCCACCCGGTAGAGCGGAGCCCTTCTCGGCACGGAAGGAGACGCTTCTCGTCGCCGGGAAAGGCTTCGTGTAGGGAGTCAATATGCCGAGTGCCCGAGAGAATAAAAAACATGCGAGCAAGGCTCGCAACGTACACCGATGCAGTCTCCCCGCCCCGACGAGCGGCAAGCACACATCGGGGCCGTCGGAAATGATGGCGAAGTGAAGGGTTGTCGGCCGGCTGGGGAAGGTTACGCTGCTTCGGCTTGCCATTCCTCGTGTTCCACGGTCAGACCGAGATGGAAAACTCGCGGCAGTTCCTGCGTCGAAATCGCTCGCAACGTTGCGAGCGAATAGTCTCTCACCGGCCCCTTGGTGGCGATCATGAGGCGTAAGAGACGATCGGCTTGCGCTCCCATGTGGGCCTGGGCTTTTTCCCAGCGCATGACGGTTTCTCGCGTCGTTCCCATATGGGCAGCAAAATCTGCCTCTGACCAGTCGAGATATTTGCGTAAATAGCGAATCTCTTCGGCATTCAGTCGAGATGGCTTTGCGATAAGCGCCTGAGCGATAGTTTGATGGAGCGCCTCAATACGGGGAATGGTAATCTCTTCCTCTCCACATTGAGAACAGCGACTGACCTCAATGTTCCGTAAGGTCACATGGGACAAACCACAAGCGGTATAGGGAACATCCTTCTTCTGGGTTTTCATCTTTGCGCCACAGGTCAGGCAATTCATCAGCGTATCCTCCATGCGGTGACCACAACAAGGTGTGTGTCGGAACGGAAGGCGATTACGACGTAGATCGAGGCAGCTCGGACTCGATACCGCCAAGTACCCGCTCGTAATTCAGGCGGTTCCACTACGCCACCGCGTAAGACATTCGTGCAATCAATAGTTGTCAAATGATCCTTCGCCATTTCCTGCAAGGCGTGAGTAGAGAACCCCACCTTTCCAACCGGCAAGATCCTGTGAATGAGTTGTCGGGCATAGTGCAGAGCAAAAGGTTCGCCTGTCATAAATGGTAGGCTGGCAAGTTTTGTCTTAGTGACGATACGAAGAAAATCCAGAGCCGGTACTTCACGTTCCCGCCACTGCCAACTGCGAAAACACATACGGACCTTCGGGGATGATAGCGACGTGCGCACCGTGCGGCAGCTCGCGACACAACGCCGCCACCGCTTCGTCCGGGCGGTCGAATACTGGCCCCCACAGATATTGCCGATCTGCCAACGGAATGCCTGGAGTACAAAAGGCAAGGCTCGCCTTGCTGGCGACTAGGGCCAGCTTTTCCAGTTGCCATTGGTCGATGACGACTGGCTCTTTTTCCGTGGTATCGAGACAGGCTTGAGCATCGGGAAACCGCCGCACGAAGTTCGTGAACTCCGGGCTGCCGAGTCCTTCCTGACAGGCGGCGGCCAGCAGAATCCGCCCACCCGGCTTCACGATATGCGACGCTGCCGTCACGCCTTTCACGCTTTGGTAATAGGTGAGATCAAGCGGATATCCGGCACTGGTGGTCACTACGGCATCGACTGGTGCTGCCAGCAAGGCCAGAGTCGCTTGGCGGACAAACTCGACTCCAGCAGCATGCGCGGCAGTCGGCTCGCCAGCAAAGACGCGGGCAATCTGCCGTGAGCGGGTCAGCGCAACATCGACGATAAAATCGTGACGAGCCATCGCCGCAATTTCCAATAGCTCGCGATGCAGCGGGTTGTCGGGAAACGAGCCTTCCACGACTTGCGGGTCGCGCATGAAAAAGGGGCTGTGGAGTCGTTTGATAGTGGCTTCTCCTGCCAACCCCGGCGCGACCAATTTGCGCCCGCCGGAGAAGCCGAGCATCAGATGTGGCTCGATGAAGCCGAGCGAGAGATGGAGATCGCTGGCGATGAAGCGTCGGTCAATCAACACATGGGTGCCGGAGCGTGTCGTGCCCAGATCAAGATGAGAAGAAACATCACGGGCGTCATGAGAGACGACGGCGTACTGCCCGAGGATGTCCGGGCCAACGATTTCGAGTAACTCTTGCGGCGTCGCCGCCCGGTGCAGCCCGGTGGCAATCAGCAGAACGACCCCAGCACGCGGTACTCCAGCCTGTTCCAAGGTGCGCAGCACATGCGGGAGCACGATGCGGTTTGGTGCTGGGCGGGTAATATCGCAAATCGAAATCGCAGCAGTCTTTTTTCCGCGCGCCAGCTCCAGCAACGACGGCGTGCCGATGGGATGAGCGAGCGCCTCGGCCAGTGCGGCATCCGCCGAGGCTGCGGCTTCTGCCGACTTGGCATGCAGGACACTGGCGTGTACGTGCGCAGGAATGTCGATTTCGGCACCATCGCGGCCAAACGCGAGGGTCACTTTCATGGCGGTCTCCTCAACTGGCTAGGTTTTCCGGTTCGTTTGCCGGTGCAACCATAACCCAAGGCCGATCCATTGACAGCCCCTCTCCTTCTCTCGCATAATCACGCCACATTGCCCCGCGACTGCGGGCAAACAGCAAAGGAGGAGAGCATGGCGCAAAAAAGTATCGAGACCATGGTTCGTGAGATGGCCGACCGGGAGGCGATCCGCGATTTACCACTGAGGTATTGTCATAACGTGTGGAAAAAAGACGTGCCAGCCATCGTGAGTTTGTTTACCGCCGATGGCGAGTTTGACGCTGGCGGTGCCCAGCTTGCGGCCAAAGGCACAGCCGAGCTGCTGAAAGCCTACCAACAAGGGCTTGCCGATCTCGACCCCCATCCTTTCATCCACAATCATGTCTTCGAGTTGCATGGACCTGATCGCGCGACAGGTAACTGTTACTTGGAACTGCGCGCCACACGCGATGGGAAAACCATCAGCGGTGCCGGCCATTACGACGACGAATATGTGAGAGTCGGCGACGAGTGGAAATTCCGCTCGCGCAAGTTCCACGTCTACTATTTCGGGTAGCGCTCTCTGGAGTTGCGACTTCGGTCTCGCACCAGCAGGAGCCTGCACTCAGAGATAAGCGGTCATGTGGGCGCGGCACCGTCTTTCAGGGGTCGGGTTTTTGCGGAAAGACCCTCCCCCTCCCTAAAAATTCGACCAGGGCTTCGCCCTGGACCCCCAGCCATCCGCCTTTCCCCGGCCTGCGCCGGGCGGCGCGGTCTCCGACTCCGCGCTCGCCTCGCCGCTGTCCGGCTCTTTCCTTTTTCTTGCTTTTTTAGCTCACACGGAACTCGCACAGCGGAAGCCGAGGTAGCCGTAGCGGTAGCCTGGGGAGTACGCGTAGCGATAGGCAGAGCGGACGTCCTGCGCATACCAGACCCAGCTGCCGCCCCGAATAACTCGAAGGGCACCAGCGGTCGTTGGACCAAGAGGATCGAACACGCTCGCATCAGTGTACGTCCGCAGACCATCATGACACCACTCCGCCACGTTGCCGTGTACGTCATACAGCCCCCACGCATTCGGCTTGAGCTGCCCCACTGGATGCGTCCTCCATTTGGCATTGGCGCGGTACCACCCATAGCCCGGCAGTTGGCGTTCATCATCCCCGAAACAATACACCCCGCTCGACCCCGCCCGCGCCGCATATTCCCACTCCGCTTCTGTCGGCAATCGGTACGCCTTCCCCTCTTGCTCGCCCAACCGACGCACAAACTCTTGGGTGTCCTCCCAGGAGACTTGCTCCACCGGGCGATTCGGATCACCTTTGAAACGACTCGGATTGGTACCCATCACCGCCTGCCACTGCCCCTGCGTCACTTGGTATTTCCCCAAGTAGAAGGGCTTGGTGATCTGCACAAGGTGGACCGGCTTCTCGCTATCGAAACCATTCTCCGACCCCATCCGAAACTCGCCCGCAGGAATCAACACGAACTCCATGCCGATAGAGTTGCGAAAGGTCGGAGCGAGAAGGGGCGGTGGCGACGCAGCCGCAGCCGCACTATTTTCCCACTCTTTATCTTTTCCTCTCCAATCATCCGCGAGATCGCGAGGCGAGCGTAAGGTGACTCGGCCAATCTTGATCTTTTCGTCCGGCAGCCGGGCGAGCAGCTTGCGCCCGTGTTCCGCTTGCCCATCCGCTATCGCCTGCACGCCAGCAGCATAGGTCAATAACTGCGGGTATTGCGCCAAAGGAACCGATAGACAGGAGACAAGACCGCCAAGTTGCACGTGGACGACGGACTCCTGTGGAGCCGTCGCTTGTTGAAGTGCGGCGGCCAATTGCTCGGCTGCCGTGCCGGGAGCGAGGAACGCCAACGCCACCCAACGCTGCATTTCCCAATAGTCCTTGGCCACACGGTCCGATTGCTCACGAAAAGTCCGGCTGCGGCGTTCGACATAGGCAAGGAGGAATTGGGTGACCTGCTGCACGCGCGGAGTGGTCTCGGCGGCATAGGTCGCAACCAGTTCGTCGAGCAACAGCCGTTGCACCTCGGCATCGAACTGGAAGTAGCCACCGCCCAGGTCTTCGCAGAATGGTGCCAACAACACGTCGGCCTCGACTGCGGGATCGTGCGCCGCCTCAGGCACGAAATTGACGCGCAAGAGATGGAGCACATCCAGGCGGAAACTTTGCGGCACGGCGGCATGCAACGCCAACCGTAGCGCACCCTCACCACGCTGCCGCGCAAACTGGATAAGGGCATGGTATGCCTCGAGCGGGTTCATCCCTGTAGCGACCTGCATCATGATCGTGTACTCATTCCTCGCTTACGCATTCCGTTGCCCACGCAACACATCAATGGCGTTCACCACTCCATCTTCAGTCAGCTCGACCATAGTGAGCTGCGGCAGACGGCGAATCTGCTCGGCAGTAGACCCCGGCCACCGCAACTGCGGCATGGGGTTGACCCACACGACCGGACGCCAGCATTCGCGCACGCTGGTCAGGAACCGCACGGTCTCGTCCAACCTTGGCCGACTGCGCCGTCCTCGCGCCGCCCCACCATCGCTCACGATGAAGAGCGGACGGTCGGCATGCCGCTGCATCAGGTCGCGTAATGACACGGGGTGGGTCAAGGTCGGCTGCTCGTACACAACCTCGTCGGGCACGTTATGGAAATAGTACAGATGCGCCGCACCCAACTGACTTTCCCGCAACGACTCGGTCAACAGCGGGAAAAAGCTCCGCCACGGCTCCATGCTCGGACTGGCATCGACCAGCACCAGCAGCCGCGCTTGGTTGCGACGAACAGGCAGCAGCGCAGGTGCGGCTAGGACCCCGAGCCGACACTGCTGTTGTATGGTGCGCTCAATATCGAGTTCCACACCCGGCCCGCTCCGCAACGCACGCCGAAACCGCCGCCACATGACAATCAGAGCGCGGACACTGATGAGCGGACGCATGTCGAGCACGAACGACTGATCGGGCGCGGACGGCACCTGCGCTTGCGGCAGCCCCCAGCCAGTGTGTGTCGGCCTCACGAATTGCACAGCCAAGCGTTGCCCTGAAGGAGCGTCAGTTGCCGGTTGGTTCTTGGTGCGAGATTGCTCGTGTGCAGCGCGCGTTCGTTGCCGCCCCGTGCCACGCTTGCCAGTCCAGCCGACAATCTCTTGCGGCGTGGGTTCGGGTATCGCGCGAAACAGCACCTCAATCTGGCGGCGCTCTTCCTCCGTCCGTGCCCACAGGGTTTCGCACAGCCATTGCAAATCCCGCCGGCAGTAGCGCCCATATCCTTGCCGGAGTGCGAGCAACATCTCTTGATAATCACGCACGTGCAGAGGAAACCCTTGGCGCACGAGATGGTGAAAGAGTCCGGCGAGGACGAATTCGGTATCCACAACTGATCCTTACACTTATGTTTTCACCAAGCTCGGATAGGTATCGAGATCGCTCATCGTCTTGAACAGCATCTCCCACTGCGGCGGAAGAGCGGGACGTTCCTTGAGGCTTTCCACGGTCTCGCCTTTCCAATGGAGAATCTTCACCCAATCGATCAATTCGCCAGTTGAAGGCGGCTTCTGGGTATTGCCCACAGCGGTGTTCCGTACCTGTTGGAACGCCTCAACTGCCGCCCAGAGCAGCTCGGCGCTCAAGGTTGCCGAGGTGAGGCCGACGTTCATGCGCACGATGGCGGCTAAGTCTTCGGGGGTCTCAGGGAAACGCAGGCGCACATAAAGACAGCGTCGCAGGAACGGCTCAGGTAATCGCTTCTCTCGGTTGCTGGTGATGACGACGATGGGATGCGCCTCCCGCTTTCCTTCCACCGTCCGGCCAAACCCCTTCTCTTTTTGACAGAAGGCTTCTTCCTCGTCCGGCAAGTCGTCGATCTGAAAAGAGAACCTATCGAGGACGTCGAGCAAATCGTTGGGAAAGTCGATATCGGCTTTGTCCACCTCGTCGATGAGCACCACACACCGTTGCTGTCGCTGGATGGCCTCTCCCAAAGGACCAAGCGACAGATACGGGTAGAGGTATTGCGCCTGGGCATTGCCGGGACGTTGGGCGTCTTGCAAGCGTCGCAACGCATTCACCCGGTAGAGCAGGTCTTGCGCATGTGTCGTGCTTTTCACGGAAATTCTGATGACCGGGTCGAGCTGGAGTTCTGCCGCGATAGAAGACGCCAACATGGTCTTGCCACAGCCGGGTTCGCCCTCGACCAGAAGAGGGCGGTCCAGATCAATCGCCAGATTAACGATATCGGCAACTTTGGCGGACGCAAGATAAAAATCCGTGCCTGTACCGGTATAGCGGAGTTCGCTCATGGTTCCTCATTCTCCAACCAGAGGCTTTCGTCTTTCAGACGCTCGAACACCCGCACGGGCGTCGGGTCGGGTTCACCTTTGGCATTGTGTAAAACATTCCTAGCGATCTCTCCCAGCCTTCCCGACCCATCCTCCGTCATGCCACGCACCTCCAGCAACCACTGCACCACGTCACGATCACTCAAGTCCGTCAACCGAGGAAGCAAGATCAACTTTCGGTAATCTAACGGCGCGTCAGTTGGCGTCCGTTGCCAAGGAACGTCTGCGCCTTGGTCGAGATCGCCAATATAGTCGGTCACGATGGCTACCAAACGGTGGCTCTTGGGGAACCGCGCACGCGATTCTTGCAGGTGCGCGAACAATGGTAGCCAAAAATGCTGTTGAAAAGCGAAGACGCCGCCCGCTAACCGGTGGATCTGGTCCAACACCAAGCCCAACGGCTGGCGCATGAGTTCAGCAGCGACGCGTTCCGCCAAATCCTGAAGCGTCAGAACCGGCCCAGGTTCCGTGAGACCGAGCCTTTGCGCAACCCAAGGGATCAAGACCGACACATCGTACTGATCGTGCAGCGGCCTACCGAGGCTAGTGGGACGACCACGAAGCAAGGTTGGGGTCTGAAGCAACTGTCGTAAGAAAAAGCGATGTCCGGCGTCTTCATGGCCGGAGACCAACAGCGCACAAGATGGCACCGTCGGCTGGAGCGCTAAATCCGTGACAACGTCACGCACTGCGTCGAACTGCGGCTTCCGCCCCAACCGCCCACATTCGGCTTCGGAAGGACCTCTTACAGGCTGCGTTTCGGTAGCACCCTCGCCTTGCTTGGTAGCAGCAAGAGGAGACATCTGACGACGCGAACAAAATACCGCAGCGCGAAGCTCTAGCTCGTGGAGATCTTTGAATTCATGGACAGCATTCCAGGTGTTACTGACCTCATTATGAAATGCTTTGAGCCACTGCTCATGCTTTTTTTATTCAGCTTTCTCGTTGATACAATCTCTGCGGCAGCTTGGCTTAACTCCTGATCGGCTTCACTTCCTAATGTCGGACGAAAAACGGCAATGGGCCGGAGTCTGTCTTCCGGCCACTTCTCGCAGGCCCATTGATATTCTATGTGGGTGATCGACTTCCGTGAGTCTGGCGGAATAGAGCCGTACCAATGACCAAGAAGCAACAGAAAAGCATTCGCGCGTTGCACCCGCTCCTGACACTCCCGCACCACCGAGGCGTGGGCAGTCACCCAGCTTTTAGGAAGAAAACACGCAATTTCCACCCCATCGAGGGCATTTTTTACCCCAAGTCGATAGCGCGAAAAGTCCTCTATCGTCGAACTCAAAAAGACTTCCAACACAGGCACAGTTGCAAGCGAGGCTTCGGGGTTCACTTCTCTCCTCCGCTTCTCAGAGCATCTTGCATGAAATCGCCAAGCATCGCTTTACCGTATCGCCCTTTCCCTCGCAAGACTTAGTGGTTCCCGATCCGAGCCTGGGACGGAGGAGATGAGCGGTCCGGTATCGCTGAACCCACAGGCCGCCGTCATAGGCCCTCCATGACGGTACGCTAAGATTTCGCAAGAAAGCCCAGAGGTGCGTTGCCTTCCCCCTTGGTCTGGCTTAGACTCGGGGAATCGTTCCTCAACGGTCTCCTTTCCGTGGTCCTTCGAGCAGCACACGGCTGGGAACCTGTTCTCGACCCTCGTTACTGGCACACTCCGCGAGTCCCCCGGCTTTGTCGGGAGACTCCTCTTTCACTCACCCTTTCCCCATGGAGGACCCGTACCATGCAAGAGAAAACGTATAAGCTCATCGAACTCGTCGGCGTCTCCACCACCTCCATTGAAGATGCGGTGCAAAACGCCATCAGCCGTGCCAACCAGACGCTCAAGAACCTGGACTGGTTCGAGATCGTGGAAACCCGTGGCCTGATCCAGAACGGCCAGATCGACCAATTCCAGGTCAAGCTGAAGGTTGGCTTTCGCTTACTCGGCTGATGCTCACGACGTGGTGCGCTCGGCGTGCAGCGCGGGCGCATAGAAGCGCTCAACATACTCCTTCACCATGCGCCGCGCAGAAAATGCTGGGGTGATCGAACAAATCGCCTCTTTGACCACGCGCATCCAACCTCGCGGGACGCTATCCCCGTCCCGCTGATAATAGAGCGGCACAATTTCCTGTTCGAGCAAGCTGTAGAGCGTGTGCGCATCCTGCGCGTCGCGCTCCCCAGCATCAGCATTCGTGTCGGCCGAGGCAATAGTCCAGCCGTTCCTGCCGTTATACCCCTCGCTCCACCAGCCATCGGCAATGCTGAGATTCGGGACCCCGTTGAGCGCTGCCTTCTGTCCGCTCGTCCCGCTGGCTTCGAGGGGCGGGACTGGGTTGTTCAACCAGACGTCGACGCCTTGCACGAGGAATTTAGCAACATGCATGTCGTAGTCTTCAACAAAGGTAATCTGCCCACCTAAGTCATACTCCTTGGCCAGCGCATACACCTGATGGATGAGATGTTTCCCCGGCTCGTCGGCAGGATGCGCTTTCCCAGCAAAGATAATCTGCACCGGTCTCCACCGGTCCTGCATAATGCCTTGCAAGCGCGCCAAGTCGCGCAACAAGAGCGTCGCGCGTTTGTAGGTAGCAAACCGTCGGGCAAACCCGATTGTCAATGCTTCGGGATCGAGTAACGCACCCGATGCCAACACCTGGACGGGATCGCGATGCTCTTTGCGCCACAAATCGCGTGCGCGTTCACGCACAAAACTGACGAGCTTGTGCTTGAGCCGACTATGCACCGCCCACAGCTCTTCGTCGGGAATATCGTGGATGCGCTGCCACAGCGCTGGTTGATCGTGGCGCTTGACCCAATCCGGTCCCAGGTATTTGTCGTAGAGTGTGTGGAGTTCAGGGGCGACCCACGTGGGGGTATGTACCCCGTTAGTCACATGAATAATTGGCGTCTTCTCGGCTGGAGTATCTGGCCACAACGATTGCCACATGCGGCGAGACACTTCGCCATGGGCCTGACTCACCCCGTTACACCATCCCGCTAGGTGCAGCGCGAGAACCGTCATATGAAACACTTCACCCCACGGTTCACGATGGGCACCGAGAGCAAGAAACCGCTCACGCTCAATACCGAGATCTGCCCAATAGTTGTGGAGATAGCGATCCACCAACAAGAAAGAAAAAGCATCGTGGCCGGCCGGCACCGGGGTGTGTGTGGTAAAGATCGTAGACTGGCGTACTGCGGTTTGCGCCTCGTCAAAGGACATGCCGGTCTGCATACACTCGCGCAGTCGTTCGATAGTCACAAACGCAGCATGTCCCTCGTTGAGATGCCAGAGACTGGGCTCGATGCCCAGAGCACGGAGGACGCGCACGCCACCGATACCTAAGAGAATCTCCTGGAGGATGCGCATTTCTAAGTCGCCGCCGTAGAGGCGAGCAGAGAGTTCACGATCCCACGGCGCGTTCTCTTCGACATCAGTGTCCATCAGATATAAAGACACCCGGCCAACGCGCACATGCCAAACCTGCATCTGAATGTGGCGATCATTGATCGGCACCGTCACACGACACCGATTGCCATCGGGCATGAGCGCTGGCATGAGGGGGGCATCGGTACGGTCGAGATACTCGTAGACTGCTTCTTGGCGACCATCGGCAGAGAGGCGCTGGTGAAAATAGCCTTGGGGATACATGAAGCCGACCCCCACCAGCGGCAGACCGATATCGCTGGCCTCTTTACAATGATCACCAGCGAGAATACCCAGCCCTCCGCCATAGATCGGCAGAGAGCTATGAATACCGAATTCCGCCGAAAAATAGGCCACCGTCGCTTCAGCCACATGTGGAAAAGTACGAGTCGTCCAGGTTTCAGGGGTGTTCAAGTCGGCAGCGAATGCCATCACTGCCGCATCATAGCGACGCAGAAACGAGGGGTCTGACGCTAAAGCGTGTAATCGTTCAGGGGGAACTTCCCGCAGAAGCTTTACGGGATTATGGGCAGTCAAACTCCACAAGGTGCGATCAATCGCTTCGAACACGTCTCTGGCTTCAGGATGCCAGCTCCACCACAAGTTATAGGCGAGGTCATGCAACCGACTGATTCGAGGAGGGAGCGTGAATTGGCCGCTCGACATCGCTGTTCTTCCTTCCTTCATTGCCCGGATTTATCCGTCCCATGCAGACGGTATTCTCTTTACACAAAATAGACCACCAACGCGAGGCATGCAGTAGAAAACCCACTTTCCCTTCCTTCACCAAGTGGGTATATAAAAGACGATTTTTCAGTCTGACTCATAAGCAACCATTCTAGCGTACAAAGAAGGAGGCGCATTATCATGGAAGCGCAAGAACGACAACCGATCCCGCGCATCAACGACTTGGCTCCGGACTTCAAAGCCATGAGCACCCATGGCGAGATCACCCTCTCCCAATACACTAAAGCCGGCCAATGGGTCCTGCTCTTCTCCCATCCCGCCGACTTCACCCCCGTCTGCACCACCGAGTTCATTGAGTTCTCTCGCCTCGCCCCCGAGTTCGCCGCCCGCAACGTCCAACCCATCGGCCTCTCCGTCGATAGCATCTTCTCGCATCTTGGTTGGGAGCAGAACATCGAGAAGAACTTTGGGCAACGCATTCCCTTCCCGGTCATCGCCGACCGCAACATGGCAGTGGCAGCGCTCTATGGCTTGATTCACCCAGGAGCCAGTGACACCGCCACCGTGCGGGCGGTGTTTCTGATTGACCCGACCGGCAAGGTGCGGTTTCTGATTTATTATCCGCTGAGCATGGGGCGCAACTCGGCGGAGATTTTGCGGGCGATTGATGCGGCGCAGGCCGCCGATAAGCATGGGATTGCCACGCCAGTGAACTGGCAGCCGGGGGAAGACGTGATCGTGCCCCCACCGGCCAACGAGACGGCGCTGCGCGAGCGCTTGGAGATGGGCCGTAAGGGTGAAGTCACTCAGACCGACTGGTACTTCTCTAAAAAGAAAATCTAACGCTCTTATCTTTCCTCCGCGCACGAGGAGCACAACGTTCCTCGTGCCGACCCTTCCCATCTGTTATGATCTCCTGCGCTTGACAACCGTCTTGGAAAAACGAAGTCGCAGGAAAGAAGCATTTATGCCGTACCAGAGAAATCCTGGTTCCTCCTCCTCAACTCCCGTAGTCGTCGTACGCAGACGCTCTCCGCGAGCTACGGAGAATACTCCGCCTACAACATTATCCGTCAAGAAAAATAACCTTATTCCTTCTCCAGGTTCTTCTCGACTTGGTGCAGCGGTCGCTGCTCCGAGCGGCAAAGCAGCAATCCCAACTGTTCCAAAAGAAGAAGCCTTAGAACTACTCGCCATTCTTCGCGAACGCTGGCCACAAGCATTTCCTTTACAGCCGACAGAAGTGCGCCCTCTTGCTCTTAACATTGACCAAGAGATTGCCACCCAGCTCGAAGGGTGGTCAGCCAAGCAGGCACGAAGAGCGATTGCCTTTTGGAAGCGCCCGCACACGGTCGCCTATCTCCGTGCACTTGCGGCAGGAGGACCCCGGTACGATCTCAGTGGCACTCCGCAAGGGGCCATCACTCCAGAAGAGCAACAACATGCTGCCCGGCAATTAGCCGCTCGCAGTGCGCGGCGGCAGGCGCAAACGGTCTCCGAATAACCACTTCCGTGAATCATTCGCTCCTGTTGACCCGAGATAACGCGCCTGGATCACACCTCAAGAAAAACTTCACTTTCGGCTCAAGCGATACTTCATCTTTCCGTATTCAGCTATCTGTCACCCCTACGTTTTCTGCCCGTGATTGTTCGGAAGTGCCTGATTTTACGAAGAAAATATCTTGGGGGAGACTCTTGCCTCAGCACTGAATGTGTTCTAGAGAACGATAGGGCTAGGGAAGCGGGAAGGAAGACACGGAGGCAGGAAAACCCTGGAGCAGGATCACGAAAGGACCTCGTCGTTCGTGAGGGACGCTCGATAAGGAGAAGGAGACCGAGCATGCAAAAGTTCACTTTAGTAAAGTATTGCTTAGCTATCGCCACTGCACTTATTTTGTGGGGCGGATCGTATGTGGACAGTGTCGCACAATTTCTTAATGCGTCAGACATCTGCGGCCGGACCTCTGGCCTCACCCTCGTCCCCGTGAACGGTCGCAAAACCCCCAAACGCGCGCGGCAAGAGGTGTTGCAGACGACCAGCAACGTTCCCCTTGACAACATTCTCTTTCGACTTGGTGCGAATGCGCAACTTGTCATTGATGAAAGTGACGTTCGCTTCACCAATATTCGCATCGAATGTCCGGCCACACCCGTCCCTACTCAAGACGGTCTCATCGTTGGCATGAACGAGCAAGGGGTGCGCGTCACAGTCGATGGACTTCAGGCGCGCAACATGTGTATTCGCGGCTGTGGAAACGTCGGGCTGCGCATCCTGGGCGGGACAAATCACAAGTTTGCAAGGTTCGACCTCAAAGGCAGCGGGCAAGAAGGCATGATCGCAGAAGAGGTAACGAATAGTGAATTTATTGGATTCACGTCCGGCCTCGGCTCAAACAATGTGAGGGGGGTTGTCCTGAGGAATGGGAGCCATCACAACCGCATCGCCACTGCCCTCATCATGAAGCCGCAGAACCCACAGGCACCAGCGCTCACCCTGGACCCCACTTCGACTTACAATCAGATCGTCAGGATTCGCCTCTGGGGGAACCAGCCTCAGATCCTGTGCAATACGCCGGATACCAATCTTTTCGTGGACAATATGTGTCCGGGGAGTATCAACTTGACCGGGTCCTGCGGCTGCGGGCCAGGGTACGTCATCAACGGTGTCGAGCAAATCGTGTATACCCAGTCTATGCGCACTGCCTATGGCTCCCGCCCGTGGACGGTGTGCTTGGATAACACGAGTTACCGCCCGCCTGGAGAGTCGCAACCGAACCGTCAATGTCGCCAGTCCGACGTCAAGAATGTTTTTGCCGATAGCGGCTACCAACAGGGCGATCTCGTCGTCGTCGATTCGTATCCGAATGAGCCTGGCTATTGGCCGTCCGACAGTTTCGACAACGCTTCTGGCCCCACTTCAGTGATTGGTAACACGATCAGCCAGAATGGGCGGTTTCTCTTCGATGTCAAATTCAATACTGTTCCGGTCGCCAACGGCCCTTTCCAAACAAGTGGAACAGATTTGCAAAATTTCTCGTATATGGCACCAGCCTCCTACATCCAGTTGCCACCCGCAGATGGCGAGCAGATCAACGTGTGCTCTCCTGTCGGTTGCGCCAATAACTACGTTCCCTAAGGACGCTCGGCACTCTGAGGAAAGGAAAAACAGATGCACGCCAATAGATCCTCTTTGCAAACGAGAAAGAAAATTCCTGGGTTTCTGCTGGGTTTCATTGCCTTCTCAATGTTCGACCTTTCTCCAGCACTCGCTGGTGAATGCAGTTCCGAGATCTGCGCCGGGGACCCTTGTGTGATTACAGGCTATCACGAACTGGAACCCAACTGCTCGCTCGATTTTAGCGACAGAGATGTAACCATTGCTGACGCTGCCGTAGTGCAAGTGACCGGCGACGGCGCGGCGCGGATCATGGCGCGGAATCTCACGCTCCGCGGTACTATTCAGACCGATGGTGTGGCAAGCAGCGAAATCTTCATTGACGTTGCTGGAAAGTTCACCACACCGGCAGGGGCAAAAGGGGAAATCAAGGCTGGCGACCGCGACAGCCTTGCCGGCGGGCCGATTCGCCTCACCGCCGGGGGAGAAGTCGAGCTGCAAGGATCAGCCGAGTTCTCAAATGCCCCGGGTGGGCAGTTCTTCATCGTAGGTCGCCACGTTACCGTCAACCAGCCTATTGTCACCCAAGGGCCAGGGCGTGTCGATATTCGCGCCACGGCGGGACCGATCACTGTGTCCAAACCGATCGACGTGAGCGGAACCAGCCCTCGTCAAGGAGGTAGTATCTTCCTCCTCGCGACTGGAGACGTCACGGTCGCGGCCCCGCTCTTGTTGAAAGCCCCAGCGGCTAGCTCCGGCAACGGTTTCGTCTTAGAAGGGCGCAACGTGTATGTCAGAGCGTCCACGAGTGCCCCGATTCTCGATCTCTCCTCAGGCGACGCCAGTAGCAGCGGTGGCGGTAAGATTATTGCGCACGCTGATACTGCCAGCGGAGAGTCCGGCGGTGTTGTGATCGAAGGACGTATCACTTTGGATAGCGGCAACAACGGCAGTGCTGGCGAGTTGGCAGTGAGCGCGGAGTCGAAACTCGATATTCTCGGCAAAATCAGCGCGAAAGCTTCAGGCCCCTCTGGCAACGGTGGCACCTTACTGCTCTTAAGCAAACCGGAGAGTACCATTCGCCTGAGTGGTGCCTTCACAGCGACTGGAGAAGGGCGCGGTGGTGAGATCGAAATCGGTGGTATCGAAGAAGCACCCGTCAAATCTCTCGTCTTCTTAGATGACGTCCTCCTCAATACGCAAAGCTCGGGCACAGGCGGAGCTAACCGCATCCGCTATCAGCGCTCCTTCCGAGCGATGGGCAGCGGTACAGTGAAGTTACTCTCAACCCGGAATTCTGCCACGACCGGCAACATCGTCGAATGCGAATGCCTCGACCATAACCCTGTCGATGGCGTATGCGATGAAGATGCTTGCATTCGAGGCCCAGGTGGCTTTAAGTCAGCACTCACACTTCCAGCCATACAACTCAAACCCACGGTGTTTGAGCAAGAATAATCGCCGAGACCCTCGTCTTTCTCGTCCGGCACGACGCCCCTCCTACCCCAGGTTGCGTCGTGCCAATGCACTCGCCACACCCGCCAGTCCCATCGACGGTAACCACCCAGCAAGCACGGGCGGCAAGAACCCGCCGTAGCCCAAAGATGCACACACGCCAGTCATAAGTACATGGCCAACTCCCACAACTGTCGTGACGAGCAGAGTCACCGCTGTAGGAGGAAACGGCGGCCCGGCAATCGCGAAGACCAGAATCACCGTTGGCAGCAAGAGACATGCGAACGGCGCAGCAAGTTTGACATGGAAATCGACGCGGTAGCCGGTGGCATGATAGCCGCCGTTTTCAGTGTCGTAGATGTGCTGCGCTAACTCGCGGATGCCAAGCTGCATCGTGTCCACCGTGGCTTGAGGCGCTGGGCCGAGTTGGATGCGATTTTCAGCTGGCATTTCCTGTACCCCGCGATCAGAAATGCTCACGCGGACAGGCTGGTCCAGCTCCCAGACGCCTGCACCGAGATGTTTCGCCTCAACCGCATCTATACGCTCGACCGGCAATCCATCTTTCCCCAAGGTGTACACCGATAGCCCCATAGCGTGCCCTTGTCGAGGGTCGAATTGCGCGGCTTGATACACGTACCTCCCTGTCCGATACCAAATCATTTGCTGCAGCGGCCGAGTGTCCAGTGTTCGGTTTTTAATCTCCTGATCCTTGAACTGATCGGCCAAGGTGTTCGTGGTCGGTACGACAAATTCGTTGAGCAAGAAATCTCCAGGCGTGACCAACGCAGCAATCACGAGCATCGGAAGCAGAGCATGAGCGACCGATACCCCACAGGCTCGCATTCCGACCAATTCAAGTCGTGCGGCAAGCGCACTCACGGTCAGCGTCGTCGCTAAAAGGAGCGACATCGGCACGACCCGCGAGGCCAGCAGCGGTGCACGGAATCCGTAAAATTGCACGGCTTGTAACAGATTCGCCTCATGGCGGGCAAACCAATCAAGCCGCTCCAGAATATCGACGAGGAGATACCCCACAAACAGTCCGGCAAACGAGAGCGGCCACAACACCAGATACTGCCGACCGACATAACGCCACAGAACCCAGCGTTGCGAGAACCCTAGCGGCAAGGCGGACACCTTACGCCACCAGGGCTTCGTCGCAACCTTGAGATCGCCGGAACGACGCCATGGTAACAGCCTCCACCACGGCCACCAGCGTCCGCGTGTGAGCAAGATCAGGGCAAGCCCCAAAACGACCAGATTCGGCAGCCACACGCCACCGCTCGCAGAAAGCATCCCGGCCTGGCTCAGACCGTCGCCGAACTGCATCAGACCGTAATACAGCAACGTCACGAGCAGCCCAGCCACACCACCAGCCGCCCGCGAGAAGCGCTGGCCTGAAAGTGCCAGAGGCACGGCCAAAAGAGCGAAACACAGAGCAGCGAACGGGTACGCCACACGGCGGTGCAATTCTCGTTGTGCCAGAAGGGCAGATTCGTGCGCCGTCGCTTCATCCCACGCCAGCGCGGCAACCTCTGCCAGCGGAACCTCGGACAGAACGTCTTCGTGTTTGCGAATGCGTTCGGTGCCTTCGTGAAGCGGCTGAAAGAATCGCTCGAAACGGGTCTCCTCGCCGTTCACCCGTGGGGTGCGCAACATGACACCATCGAGGAGGGCAAGCTGTATGCCACCTTCGTGCGCAGACTGCAACTCTCCGCGCTCGGCAAACAACGTCTGCCCCTGCTCCGGCACCCACACGAGCACCCCGCGCAACTGCTTCCCGCTCGCAGAAATTTCCCGTGCCACCAGTTTGACGTCGCGAAACTCATGGATCGTGCCAGCCCGCAACGCCAGCCCAGGATTTTCCGTCGCCATCAGGCGAAGCGTCGCCATCAGCGAACGCGTTGCCCAGGGCGCAGCAAACAAGCTCAAAACCAAGCCAAACGTTGCCATAGCTGTCGAAAACAGCAGGACTGGGCCAACCAGTCGCTGGCTCGCGATCCCCGACGATTCCAAGGCTACGATTTCACGGTCGCCCCGCAACCGACCAAGCCCCACCAAGGAGCCAATCAATACGGCGAAGGGCAACACCTGGGCAAGCAAAGGCAGCAACTCGTAAAAAGCGATCATGCTCACCACACCGACCCCAAAGCCGCGATTGATGACGAAGTCCGAGAATCCCAGCAGGTCCTTGGCCAGCAGCAACACCGCGAGTCCGGCCATAGCGGAAATTGTGGGGCCAGCGACGGCGCGGATCGTATAACTACTCAGGACGGCACCGAGTCGCCGCATCGAAGTGAATTTTTCACGCATGATCGTAGAAGAGAAAAAGACCCTTCAGGTGAGCAGTCACCGACCCGGAAGGCAAGGAGTGTACACCTTGATTCTCTTTTGGGTTTCCCTTATATCGGGCGCGGGGGTTGCACGACAGACCCTTCATTTGCCGCTACGAAACCATGCTCGCAGAGAGCTCTCACCAAGCAAATCATCCATATTCGTGACATTCAGGACATGAAAGCAATCATACTGAGCGCTGGCCAAGGGAAACGCCTCCTCCCTCTAACGTACGAAGCCCCCAAATGTCTCCTCCCGGTCGCAGATACTCGGCCAGTCTTGGAGCTACAACTGCAAGCCTTCGAGCAATGCGGCATCCGCTCCGTCTCGGTCATGGTAGGCTTCGGCGCTGCCAAAGTCGAAGCGTTCTTAGCCGACTATTCGTCGTCGCGGCTAACGATCCGCACTTGCTACAACCCGTTCTTCGAGACTTCGAATAACCTGGCAACCTGTTGGCTCGCCATTCCTGAGATGACAGAGGATTTTATCCTCCTGAACGGCGACACACTGTTTACCCCGACGGTCTTGCAACGATTACTCGCGGCACCACCAGCACCGGTCACGCTCACCATCGATCAGAAAGCTGCCTATGACGACGACGATATGAAAGTCTCGCTCAACGGCGGCTGCCGCTTGAAAGCTGTGGGCAAGACCCTACCATCCGCAACCGTCCATGGAGAATCCATCGGATTGATGCGCTTTTGTGGCCGTGGGGTCACTACGTTTCGGCAAGCCCTCGATGCGGCAATCCGCGAGCCTGAAGCGCTTGATCGCTGGTATCTCTCGGTACTCAATTCGTTGGCAGCCGACGAACACATCGATACCGTATCGATACGCGGCCACTGGTGGGCCGAGATCGACACCCCAACCGATCTCGCAAAAGTCCGCGCACACTTTGCGGCTCTGTCTCCTGCTGCCACTGTCGCTTCATAACGCAGCGGCATTCAGGCCCGGTCGCATCCTTCAGCAGCGTGCGCTCGACGGCTTGCCTCCACAGCCTCCTTCACGACTTCGGCTTGTCGCTGGAGTTCCGCTGGCGGCATCGACTGATAGCAAGGAAGAACCACAAGCTTGCTAAGCGCCTGCTTCGCGACCACGGCATCAAGGTCTGGACGGTCCTCCGGCGGAGCCACGGTTTCCGACCGCGTGAGCGAAGCACTATAGAATCCAGCCTGCCGCAACGCTGCATGTATCGCCGGCGGGTCATCCGCCAGAATGGGGAAGACCCAATACCGGTGCATGGGATTGTGCATGCCGGGACACACCACCACATTGTCCAGATAGCGCACCAACATGGCTCCGGCGTGTATACGTGCGTCCAAGTCGCTGCTTTGCCAGCGACGCAAACGCCGGAGTAACACTGCTAAAAGAGAGGCCGAGGGCTGGTAGCGTAACTGTTTCGCCGAGCCCAGACGAGCCACGCCACGAGCCGCATCGCTGATGGCATCTTCGTACTCCCACTTCAACAGTCGAGCAATTTTGCTCAGCACAGCAAAAACCAGCCGGGAAACGACCACCTTCAAGCCAGCGAATTTGAGTAAACGGAGCAAATAGGAACGCTTCGTTTGCACGGGATACAGGGCTTGTCGTTGCCGCATGTGCTGGAGCAGCTGCGCATTTCGCACGCACAGGAGCGCACCGCCGAGCGCAGTCGCAAATTTGATGGGACCAAAGCTAAACATGCTCACATCGGCAGATGGATGCCCAGTGTACCCCTGTCCGACGAACGCTTGAGCGCAGTCTTCAACGAAGAGCAGGTTGTGCCGCTTCGCAATCTCTAAGAGCGGATCGAGCGGCAGGCGGGTGCCGAAGAGGTGGGCCACGACCAAAACCCGCGTGGCAGGGGAGATAGCACGGGTGAGAGACTCTACGGTGGGCCCCATGGAGTCTAAATTCAAATCGACAGGAACCGGGACGAGGCCGTTCCGCTTCACGACGCGGGTCATGGCCTTGACGTTGAGGGCCGACATGAGGACCTCACTCCCCGGCGGAAGGGCAAGGGTTTGCAGCAACAAGTCAAATCCACTGCGCACCGAAAAACAGGCCAGAGCGTCGCCTTCCGACGACCAAAACTCCTCCACCTGATGTTGCAAATTGGCGCGGTCCCCAGGGAGAAAGCAGTGCAGAATACCAAACGCGAGGTCAGACCAAGAGATGTGTAAACGGAGAGGTGCCCACATCTTGGGGTATATAGCACTCGACTTTCCGCTCGATAAGAGCACCGGGAGCGAGGGTGTACCGTGGTTCGACAAACCCTTGACCAAACTCTAGAATCCTCTTATGGCTAGAGGCGGGAGAGAGCACGAATGAATATCGGGCAATGGCTGAAGAAGCAGAGACGGCGGTGGGTGAGGAAGCTGGGCAAGAAAATGCTTCGTGGGCTTTTCGGATTCCTCGGACGACAGTCTCTCGTTGGTAACTCTGTGGTCTTCGATGCTACGCAATTCCCCTGGACAGCAGAACTCGAAGCCCATTGGCAGGATATCCGGGCAGAGGTCGAGCCTCTGCTCGCCGTTCGGGATCGTCTGCCCAATTTTCAGGACATCTCCCCCGACCAATACAAAATCTCAACGGACGATAAGTGGAAGACCTATATCTTCTACGGTTTTGGCTACCGCTCCGAGCGTAATTGCGCCCGCTGTCCCAAAACCGCGCAGTTGCTGGCCAAAATTCCGAATTTACAGACGGCCTTTTTCTCGATCCTTGCTCCCGGCATGCACATTAAAGCCCACCGTGGCGTTACCAAAGGGCTCCTGCGCTGTCACCTCGGATTGATCGTGCCCGAGCCGAAAGACAAATGTGTCATGCAAGTCGGTGACCATCTGTGCCAGTGGGAGGAAGGCAAAAGTCTGGTCTTCGATGACACGGCGCAACACGAAGTGTGGAACGAGACGGAAGGAGAGCGGGTCGTGTTACTGCTGGACTTCCACCGACCTCTGCGTTTTCCTGGCACTCTCGTCAGTCGTGCGCTTTTGTCTGGGGTCAGGATGAGCGCTTACGTTCGTGATGCGCGCAGAAATGAGATCGCTTGGGAGGATCGTTTCGAACGAGAGTTCGTCAATAAAATTGGATAAAGACGGTGAGACTCCAAAGCCTTGCGCACTCTTGTCGCTCTGATTTTTGGTAGGACCTCAGTCCCCGATCAGTACTTTGAGATAGGCATCAACGGCACGCTCAAGCGAGAACTCTGCCGCACGTTGCCGTAATCGGGCCGCGTCAGGAGGATGAGCCAGTACCGCCAACATCGCTTGCGCCAACGCCTCTTCGTCCCCCACCGGCACCAGCGGGCCGTAGGCCCCATTGGCCAGAATCTCTGCCGGACCACTCGGGCAGTCCGTGCTCACCACCGGACACCCACAGCCCAACGCTTCAACCAGAACATTGCCGAATCCTTCGTACTTGGACGAGAGGACAAACACCGCTGCCCGCGCCATGTAGGCAAACGGATTGAGATCAAAGCCCGGCAGCGCCACATCCGCCGCAAGCCCCAACTCCGCCACTAACCTCTGGAGGGCTGCCCGCTGTGCCCCCTCCCCCAGGATGAGCAGCCGCACCTCGCGCACGGCTCGTACCCGTGCAAAGGCCCGCAGCAGGGTGAGAAAGTCTTTTTGGTCATGCAGCCGTCCCACGCCTAACACCACTGGCGGGGCATCAGGGGCAAACCAGGGATAGGCAAGCGGAGCCTGCGCTTGCGCCAGCAACTCCGGAGTCACCACCGGATTGTAAATCGTCGTGATTCGCTCGAAAGGCAGGCCGAAAGAGAAGGCAAGATCATCCGCTACTCCCTGAGAAACGGTGGTGATCCCGTCTGCCGCAAGATAGGAACGACCCACTAAAGATGGAACGAATCGCCATTTCCACTTCCGTGAATCGTACACGACGCGAGACAACTGGGTACGTTCGCTCACCACGATGCGGGTGGACACACCGGCAAGACGCCGGGCCCACAGCGCAGCAAGATTGGGGTA
>SXGS01753722.1_pt1 | contig 56575 bp, 45 predicted proteins | sample 3174681 | NCBI WGS metagenome assembly SXGS01 (sample SAMN11356861, study PRJNA531348) | freshwater metagenome | isolation source: freshwater sample F1-80 | place: China: Fuxian Lake, Yuxi | collected 2017-12-25
CGGCCTGGCGGTCGGCGAGCCGCCCGCCACGCGCGGCTACACCCCCTCGGTCTTCGCCACGCTCCCAAGGCTCCTGGAGCGCGCCGGCAATGACGGCGGCGCCGGCAGCATGACCGCGCTCTACACCGTCCTGGTCGAGGGCGACGACATGCAGGACCCCATCGGGGACGCCGTGCGCTCGATCCTCGACGGACACATCGTCCTGAGCCGCGCCCTGGGCGGCCGGGGGCACTGGCCGGCCGTCGACCCGCTGGCCTCGGTCAGCCGCGTCATGCCCGCCATCACCACCGAGGCCCACCAGGCCCTCGCGCTCAAGGTCCGCCGCCTGCTGGCCGATTACACAGAGGCCGAGGACCTCATCAACATCGGGGCCTACCAGCCCGGCTCCAACGCCGCGATCGACGAGGCCATCGCCAGAAAGCCCGCACTCGACGCCGTCCTCCGGCAACCCATGACACGGAGCGTGGACCTGGCACAGACACTCCAGGCCCTTGAGCGCGCCGTCAGCCACGACACCAGGAGACGAGGATGAGCCAGGACTCGCGCCGCACACAAACAGGATCCACCCTCCAGCGCGTCCGCACGCTCCAGGAGCGGCTCGCGCAGGCCCGCGCCGCCGACGCACAGGCCAAGGTCGACCTCTCCCTCGACGACCTCTCCCGCCGCGACGGCGCGCTGGCCCGCTTCGAAGGCGACATGCTCGCCGCCGCCCGCGCCCCCCTCCCCGCCAGCGACTTCCTCAGAGCCCAGAGCATGCGCGCCCTCCACGTCGACGCCGCCTGCGCCGCACGCGACCAGCACAAGGTCGTCTGCGCAGAGGCCGACGCACGCCGCGTCGCCCTCTCCGCCGCCGTCCAGCGCCGCCGACAGGCCGACCGCCTCATCGAGATCGCCGCCGACCGCCGCGCCATCGACCGACGTCGCCGCGAACAACACCAGACCGACGACTCCAATTGCGCCCGCGCCGCCCTCGGCGCCGCCTGATCCCAGGAGCCAACCCCCATGTTCCACACCTTCAAGATCCTCACGGACGCCAGACAACCCCGCCGCGGCCTCGGGCTCCTCATCGGCGGCGCCATCGTCGCCTCTGGCCTCAGCATCGCCAACCCCGCCGGCATCCTCGCCGCCAAAGGCTCCGAAGGTGACCCCCCGGCCCTGGCCCCCTGCGCCGGCGAAGCCCAGGCCGCCGACCTCCACGGAAAGCTCCGCGCCCGATACATCGACCTCCGCAAGGAGACCCTCGCCCTGGAGCGCGAACGGAACACCCTCAAGGCCGCCCGCGAGACCCTCTCCACCGACCTCGAATCGCTCCGCACCCTCCGCAAGGACCTCGACGCCCACATCTCCTCCTGGGAGCAACGACGCGACGCCGACCGCGAAGCCCGCCTCGCGCGACTCGTCAACATCGTCTCCGAAATGCCCCCAGACAAAGCCGCCGCCCTCATCCTCAACACCGACGACGACCTCGCCGTCGACCTCCTCATCAAGCTCGACGCGCCGCGCTCCGCCCAGCTCCTCGCCCTCCTCCCCGCCGAGCGCGCCGCCTCCATGGCCAACGCCATCACCGACCGCAAACCCTGAGGACGTCATGATCCACCCCACCTCCCACCCGTCGCCACAACCCTCCACTGAACACCCTCGCCAGACCAACGCCCCGCCCCCTGAACCCTCTCCCGTCTTCGGCACCCTCATCGATCGCGCCAACGCCCGCCGCACAACCGCTGGCCCGACCCCCCAGGAAGTTTCATCGAAGCACTCACCACGCAGCTCACCCAGGCCCCCCCTCGATCCCCACGCCACCACCAACCCCAAGGCCGCCGAGGCCGCCTCCCCAAAATCCCCGCTCACCCACCACGAGCCCAGCAGGATCGACGCCGAGACGCCGTCGGGCAGGATCGACGACGCCCCCGAAACCCCCCAGAGCGACCCATACGCGCCGCTCTCCCCCCAGCACACCCAGGTCGATCCCCCCAACAACCCGCACGGGCTCGCCGCAGAGGCGCCAGACCTTCAACATGCTCCCCCCGGCACAGCCACCGACCAGACGCCGCACCAACACGCCACAACATCCCAGGACACCCCAGGCTCGCTCTCCAACCCATTGATCCAGAATAGCTTTATCGACACCCAGTCCGGGTGGCGCACCTCGCCCATCCACAACGGCGTCTATCCGGCCGACGGCGTCTATCCGGCCGACGGCGTCAATCTTGCCGACGGCGTCTATCCGGCCAACGGCGTCGCTCTGGCCAACGGCGTCGCTCTGGCCAACGGCGTTGTTCGCGCCGATGGCGCTGTTCGCGCCGATGGCGTTGAGCTGGCCAACGGCGTCGATCTGGCCGATGGCGTTGATCTGGCCGACGGCGTTGATCTGGCCGACGGCGTCTATCCGGCCGACGGCATTGATCTGGCCAACGGCGTCAATCTTGCTGACGGCGTCTTTGACGGGGTTGAGTTCTCCGGTGAGGCCGTGAGCTTCGTCAGCGACGTCAACAAGGCCTCCACGGATCGGAGATCGCCGGCGGCGACAGGGCGCGCGGAGGAGGCGGCCTGGAGAGCCTGGATGGATCGCCTCACTGGCGCGTCCTCCGCTGCGGCTGGGGCGGCCGAGGGGGCGACGGGGGAGACGATGACGGGGCAGCAGGCAGGCGCGCCGTCCCTGGAGCAGCTCGGGCGTGGCGTGGGGATCGAGGGCGCGCTTGAGGGCGCTGTTCAGAACGGTGAGGGGCAATCTGGGATTGGATTTGAGGGCGCGGCGCGGAGTGTCGATGTGGGTGGAGAGATGAGGGCGTTGGTCGAGACGCCTGGGCGTCAGGGTGTGATGGCGGAGGTGATCCGGGACATCGCGCGGGCGCAGGTGAAGGCCGGGGAGGCTGGGGCGACCGCTGAGGTGGAGGTCCTGGTGGAAGGGGAGATGGTGAAGATCAAGGTGAGGATCAGCGGCGATCGGGTGAACGTGGAGGTGCGCGGCCTGGACGCGGCCTCGCTGGCGCGCTTGCGGCAGTCGTTGCAGCCGGAGCTTGAGCGGCACCAGCTCCACATGGGGCAGGTGAGCGAGGACCTCCAGGGAGGGGACGGGCGAGGGAGAGGGCAGCGGTCGCCGGTGGAGGAGGATGAGGAGGATGGGTTGAGCGCGCGGGGCGTCCGCAGAGCGGGCGCGGCGCGGGTCGAGGGATTGGAGCATCGCGATCAGGAGAGGCCCAGGCCGCGTGAGGTGGTGGGGCCGGATCGGATCTGGGTTGCGGCGTAGTTCAGGAGAAGATCAATGCAGATTGGGGACACATTGTCGCCTCTTGGAGGCGCGTCGGCGGGCTCTGCTCGGCAGACGGGAAAGGACACGCTGGGCAAGGAGGACTTCCTGAGGTTGTTGACGACCCAGTTGAGCAACCAGGACCCGCTCAACCCGATGGACAACACGGCCTTCGTCTCTCAGATGGCCGAGTTCTCGGGTCTGGAGCAGCTGATGAACATGGGCGAGGCCATGGGTCAGCTGGCGGTGGCGCAGGCCATCGGTAATGGGACGGACATGGTCTCCTTCATCGGCAAGGAGGTCTCCTACCTGGGCGACACGGTCCAGTACACGCCGCCGGGCGATCAGCCTGTGGGGGTGGAGCTGGAGGGGCCGGCCAGCGTGGTGACGGTGAGCGTCTACGACGACACGGGGAAGCTGGTCAAGACGATCGAGTCCAAGGGGGCCTTCGCCAAGGGGTCCAACGAGATCGTCTGGGACGGGACCGACGCGCAGGGCCTGCCGGTGCCGGAGGGGGAGTACTCCTTCAAGGTGTCGGCGCAGGACGCAGACGGGGGGGCCGTGGGGGCCAGCACGAGGCTCAAGGGTGTGGTCGAGGGGGTGACTTACGCCTCGGGCTTCCCGGAGCTGATCATCGGAGGCAAGCGGGTGCCGGTCGGCCAGGTGATGGAGGTGCTCGACGCCAGCAGCGGCGCCCGGTCGGGCGGCGAGGGCAGCGAGCCGGGGTCCAGCGCCCCGATGGTGTCCGCCGAGGTGGTGCGTGGCTATCGAGATGCCCGTTAGCAGGTAGACGTCAAAAGACTTTAACATCAAGGGCTTGGAGCCCGATCAGGGGAGCGCACAGATGAGCGTCATCAGCAACTTGTATCAGGGGGTCAGCGGCCTCAACGCGATGTCGTCGCAGATGGAGGTGGTGGGCAACAACATCGCCAACGTCAACACGGTGGGCTACAAGGCGGGCCGGATCAGCTTCGAGGAGATCCTGGGGCGCTCGGTGCTGGGGTCGGCCGGGCCGGGTCGGATTGGGAACGGGACGCGGATCTCGGGGGTGGAGCAGGTCTTCACCCAGGGGTCCTTCGGCGTCACGGGCCAGGCCACCGATCTGGCGATCGCAGGCGAGGGCTTCTTCATGCTGGAGGGCGAGACCGGGGGGCAAGAGGGTCAGTTCTTCACGCGGGCCGGGCAGTTCCGGATCGACAACGAGGGGTTCATCACGGCGGGCGCGGGGCTCAAGCTGCAGGGCTTCCAGGCGGGGCCGGGCGGGGTGAGCTCGCAGCTCGGCGCGCTGCGGGTGCCGACGGAGCCCTCGCCGCCCTCGGCCACGACCGAGATCGAGATGCGGCTGGGGCTGGAGGCGGGCGCCGCGGTGCGCGTCGACGCCTTCGACGTGGCCAATCCGACCGGGACGAGCGACTTCACCTCCTCGGTGACGGTCTTCGACTCGCTGGGTCAGGCCCACAAGATCGACGTCCACGTGCGCAAGACGGCCGAGAACGAGTGGACGTGGCACGCGCTGGCGCCCAGCGACGAGATCGACGGCTCGACCGGCTTTACGGAGATCGGCACGGGGACCTTGACCTTCAACAGCGACGGGCAGCTCCAGACCGAGACGGGCGGCGGGCTGGACGTGACCTTCGCCGGGGCCCAGGCCCAGGCGCTGACGCTGAACTTCGGGCTCAGCCTCGACGAGGGCGGCGACGGGAGCGGGGCCAGCGAGCAGTTCGAAGTCTCGGGCAACCAGACCCTCTCCCTCGAGCAGGACGGCCGCGCCTCGGGGGTGCTCCAGGGCATCCGGGTCGACCCGGACGGCACGGTGATGGGCTCCTTCAGCAACGGGGAGGAGCAGGCGCTCGGGCGCGTGGCGCTGGCGCGCTTCGCGGCCCCGACGGGCCTGGCGAACATCGGCGGCAACCTCTTCAGCGCCACGGGGTTGTCGGGCGAGCCGGTCGTGGGCGCCGCCGACGAGGGCGGCCGGGGGGCGGTGCTCGGGGCCACGCTGGAGCAGTCCAACGTCGATCTGGCCAGCGAGTTCGTCCAGCTCATCACCGCCCAGCGCGGCTTCCAGGCCAACGCCCGGACGATTACGACCGCCGACGAGATCTACGCCGAGACCGTCAACCTCAAGCGCTGATCACGACCCTCTGAAGCCCGGGCTTCGAAATGGAAGCGCCCTCCTCTTCGGGGGGGCGCTTCTTGCTTTCTGGATGTCAGCGCCGGTCGACGGGCCTGGTGTCGGCCGACTCTGGAGCTTCGCGGCGGCGCAGGCCGAGGCTCGCGCCGCCAGGGGCCGAAGATCCCCTCAGGGACGCGCCCTTCGCGTCCCCCTGAGTCGATCAGGTGCCGGTCGACGCCACCTCATCCTCGCCCTCGCCCCAGATGTCGTCGACGCCGGGGCAGCGGCTGATCTCGTCGCGCGACAGCCTCCAGGCCGCCTGGATGATCCACGAGACGCTGCGATCCTGTCGCATCGCCTCACGGCGGGTCTCTTCGAGCATCTCTTCGTTGACGTAGACCGTGAGCTTCTTCTTTGCGGCCATGGTTTTGCCTTCCTTCCTTGGTTGGCCGTCGGCGCGGGTGTCAGCGACCCGCGGGGCGACGCGGTGTTGTGGAGCAGGTTGCCTCTCGCAGGCTGCCGTGGGCGTGCAGCGCCGCACAGCGTCCTACATGTAGGTAACTGTACCCGGCTGTGGGCTGTGGCCAATTTTTTTAGGGGTGGTCCGGTCGATTTCGGGCCGACGAGGGCCGCAGCCCGCTGGACTTGAAGGAGGAGGTCGTCAAGGTCGATCTGGAGGGGGACAAGGGGCCTGGAGGTGGCCGGAGGGCAGGGGGGTCAGGTCGCAGGAGAGGCGCCGTCCTGGGTTGGACGGCGAGGTCGGGTCACTGGTCCTCGGGGGCGGGCTCCTCGGTCTCCTCGCCGACGGCGCGAGGGTAGCGCACGAGGACCTCGTCGTTGGCGCCGGGCGCGAAGCCCTCCAGGTTGATGGAGATGCTGGAGGTGCAGGTGGTGTCGTTGTAGTTGACGGAGTAGTCGACGCCCTCTTCGAGGATGCAGGAGAAGGTGCCGTTGGTGCCGGTGAGCTCCTCGCACTCGCGGGCGTCGATGGGGGTGGGTCGCCTCACCTCGACGCGGATGGAGAAGCCCGAGCAGAACTTGCGAGCGCCAGCGCCGCGCGCGGCGCAGGTCTGGCCCTCGGGGCACTGGGCGTCGCCCTCGCAGGTCGTCGGCAGCGCCTTGAGGCAGGAGACGTCAACGGCCTCGCGGAAGAGGGTGCCCAGAGCCAGCAGGGCGTTGTCGAAGGGGGGCTCGCAGATGTTGGAGGTGGCCCTGTTGTCGAAGGCGTTGATGACCTGCTCGTAGCGATAGCCGGCGAAGCCGTCGCCGCCGAAGTCGGAGAAGCAGCTCGGCTGGACCTCGTCGCCGGGCTGGTAGCGGATGCCCGCGTCGGGGGCGACGATGCCGGCCATGATGATCTTGGAGGGGTCATTGCCCTTGAGGGAGAGGAAGAAGTCGATGTACTCCTGCACGTTGACCAGCTTGTTCTCCTCCCACTCGCACACGTTGCCGTTGGTCTTGTCCAGGGCGCCGCGATCGGAGCAGTCGTTCTCGTCGGTCAAGAAGACGACGCCGAGGAAGGCGCCGTCGCGCAAGAAGCCGGAGTTGTGGCCGGCCAGCAGGGCAGGGCTCAGGGCGGTCTTGGCGGCCTCCAGGCCCATCTCGAAGCCGTTGCCGCGCGTCCCCGTGGTGGCGTTGCAGCCGAAGTCGCGCTGGAGGGTCTGGACGTCGACGACGCCGTTCTCGTCCTCGTAATCGGAGGACTTGATGACGAGCGAGGGGGGCTCCTGGCCGTTGGCGGCCGAGGGGCAGTCGGAGATGTTGACCGTCAGGTCGCACGAGGGGCCAGGCTCGCCGTCGGGGGTGTTCTGGAAGCGGCCGGACTCCTCAGGATCGACCATGTCGGTGGTGATGACCGCCAACTGGAAGTCCGCCCCGATGTCGACCAGCTCCTGCACGAAGCTGTTGAAGTTCTCCCGCAGCGACTGCTGCTCCTCACACATCGACCCCGAGTTGTCCACCACCCACAGGATGTCCACCTTGGCCGCCCCGAGGGAGGACTGGATGTCGGCCTGCTCGGCCTTGATGTTCTCGGCGAAGGGCCGCACCGGGTGTTCGTTGCAGGCCGTCAGCGCCATGAGGCCGCCGACGAGGCACAGGAGGACGCTTGGCTTACCGAGGCTCTGCATGGTGATCTTCTCCATCGAATCTGGGCGCCCGCTGAGGGCGTCGCCGAAGGGTTCTGGTGTGTTTCGATCGGCGCCAGCCTGGATCGACGCAAAACCTCCCACGATGTTAACAGCGCTCCCTTGATGAGTAAAGGCGGCACACGCAAAGGCTCCGAGGTCAGCGGTGCGCCCGGCGCCGCGAGCGCGGCGGCGTGGCCTCTCACGGCGAGGGAGGGCGCAGCGCGCGGCAACACCGGAGGGGTCTTCAGCGGTTGTTCGGGGTCTGATTGAGGGAGAGAGAGGGAGAGAGCGGGAGCGTGGCCGCGTGCTCGCCAGGTCCGCGCTCCGATCGCCCGGAGGCGATCAGAGCCAGGAGGTCGACACCATCATGGGGGCCTGGTGGCCCTGGCTGGCGGCGCTGAGCAGCGCGCCGGCCCTGTCGTTGAAGGGGTTGAAGGCCAGCGCCGTCCGGGCCTGCTCGCAGGCCTCCTGCTCGTCGCCGCCGTCCAGGTAGATCTGCCCCAGGAAGACGTAGCCCTCGTCCAGCAGCGGGTTGGCGCTGATGGCCCGCGTGATGTGGCGCCGGGCCTCCTCCAGCTGCTCGGCCGTCTCCGCGAAGCGGTACATCGACCAGCCCTGGTACATCTCGTAGGTCGCCTCGTGCGGGTTGAGCTGCGCCGCGCGGGTGAAGTACCGGCACGCGCTGCGCGGCTCCGCATCCAGCATGCTCATCCCCGCCACGAAGGCGTCCTCGGCGCTCAAGAAGCGATCCCTGTCGCCCTGCCCCTGATCGCGCCCCGAGCCCTCCTCGTAGGTCGACCGCCGCGCCGGATCCGTCAGCGTCTCCGCTGCCACCCGCAGCTTCGTCCGGATCTCCTTGAGCGCGTGCGACAGCCGCGCCTCCCCCAACAGCGGCCTGAAGCGCGCCGCCGAGTAGATCTCGAGCTGCTCGTCGCGCGCCACAAGGATCTCGTCCACCCCCGCCTCCTCGCCCACGCCCAGCGCCTCGAAGTGGTCCGCGCTCGTCAACCGCAGGTAGGACCGCCAGAGCCGCTCGCTGAGCGCGCTCGGCGTCTCCCGCTCGTCCTCCTCCTCGACGGCCTCGTCCACGCTCAAGGGATCGTCCTCACCCCACATCGGCCAGCTCTGCGCCGCCGTCGCCACCACCGAGGGCAGCTCCGCCGCCTCCTGAGCGATCAAGAGGTAACCGAGCGCCTCCAAGGCCAGAAAGCTCCCCAGCGCCCTCTCCCTGTCCCAACCCAGCGCGTCGGCCAGCACCTCCAGCCTCACCGGCGCCCCCATCAACCCCTGCGCCTCGACCCCAAGCCACTCGTCCGCCGCCGCCGACATCGTCGTGGCCGCACACGAGCGCACGCCGAAGCACCCCGACATCGCACCCCAGGCCGACGCCACGTCCTCCTTGACGATGAACCGACACCGACCCTCCACCAGCAACTCCACCGGGTTGAACCAGAAGCGCGTCACACGATGCAGCGGCTCCTCGCCCGCCTGAAGCGACCACTGACCGTCTGCCCAGGCGAAGGCGTTGATCATCTTCTCCCGGATCTGCTCGCGCAGCTGCAGGAAGAGCGTCTCGTGGCTCAAGACCCCGATCTTGACCAGCGCCTCGCCCTGGCGGATGCCCTCGCGCTGCTGGATCTTGCGCGCCCAGTTGTACTCGATCTCCGTGATCAGGCCCTTGCGCAGCAACATCTGGCCGAAGTTCTCCGAGAAGATCGAGCTGGAGCAGTAGACCGGCTGGCCCCGATCCAGGTAGATCGTCTTGGTCGTCCCCACCCGCTCCAACTCCAGCAGGCCCGTGAAGCCCGCCGCGCAGCAGGCCGCCAGCAGCTCCTCCAGGCCGATCTCCTCCAGCGAGCCCGACGACGGCAGCGGCCCCGGAGCCGACGCCCGCCCCGCCGCGCCGACCACCCGCGAGAGCGCCTTGGCCTCGAAGCTGCCGCACGCCGCGAAGGGCGCCACGCCCTGGACCTGCGCCAGCGCTCGCCCCTCGATCCCCGAGCCGCACACGAACACCGCCGGGCAGCGCACGCCGCCGAGCCGCAGCCAGCGGACCGCCTCGACCGCCGAGGCCCCGCTCAAGGGCCCCTCGACCACGATGACCGCAGGTGGCGACCCCTCGCAGGCCGCGCCGAGCCCCCGGGCGCTCTCGACGATCTGGGCCTCGAAGCCCGCCTCCGACACCCATCGCGCGGCTGCTTCGCTGCGCGCACGATCTTCGAGGTGGATGATTGCTCTGGCCTTGATCATTGTGCTGCCCTCAATATGTCATGCGGCGAGCCGCTCGCCCCGTCGACGGATATGCTCGTTGTGGTTTATCGACATTGACCCGGCGAGGCTTGAATCGGAGAGCGCCGCGCTCGCAATTTGAGGTCTGGACCTTGGACAGCATCCGATCCTGCGCGGGCGATCCGCGCCTCGAACCCGTAGCGGCCCAGCTCATCGAGGCCGCCGCCGCCCTCTGCGCCCGCGGCTGGATGCTCGGCACCAGCGGCAGCGTCTCGGCGCGCCTGGGCCGCGACCCCCTCCAGATCGCCGTGACCGTCAGCGGCAAGGACAAGGGGCAGCTGTCGACCGCCGATCTGCTCTGCGTCACAGACGACGGCGCGGTCTTCGACACCCTCGGCGACCCACGGGCCTCCAGCGAGTCCCTCTTCGCGGGGGTGCCCAGGCCCTCGGGCGAGACCCTCGTCCACGAGGCCGTCTACCGGCGCTTCCCCGAGGCCGGGGCGGTCATGCACGTCCACTCGGTCGACAACACGCTGGCCAGCTTCCTCGTCGAGCCCGGCGCCCGGCTGCCCTTCGGCGATCTGGAGATGATCAAGGGGCTTGGGCGCTGGCAGGCCGGGGAGGTCGTCTCGATCCCCGTGGTCGAGAACCTGCGCGACATCCCGGCGCTGGCCCGCGCCGTGGCCGCCGCGGCCGATCCTGAGGTGCCCGGCGTCCTCGTGCGCGGCCACGGCACCTACGTCTGGGGGCCAGACGTCGAGCGCGCCCGCCGCCACACCGAGATCCTCGAGTTCCTGCTCTCGTTCGAGATCAAGGCCAGGATGCTGGGTCTGGCGGGCTTGTAATCCCAGGCGACCTTGCGATAAACACGTCGCCACGGGTTCGAGAAGATCACGCGCCGCAGTGGAAAATTGCGGCGTTCATCGAGGCGAGGAAGATGAGCAACAACCGTATCGTCGAGCTTCTGGGCGCGGAGGCCGATAGCCTCCTGAGCCATACGTGCACCACCATCCCGAAGGAGAGCCTGCATCTGCCCAGCGGCGATTGGGTCAGCCGGATCTTCGGCCCCTCGGATCGCAACATCCGGACTCTGCGCTCTCTGGAGCAGATCTACGGCACGGGTCGGCTGGCCGGCACCGGCTACCTGTCCATCCTGCCCGTCGATCAGGGCATCGAGCACTCCGCCGGCGCCTCCTTCGCGCCCAACCCGGCCTACTTCGATCCCGAGAACATCGTCAAGCTGGCCATCGAGGGCGGCTGCAACGCGGTGGCGACCACCTACGGCGTCCTGGCGATGGTCGCCCGCCGCTACGCTCATAAGATCCCGTTGATCCTCAAGTTCAACCACAACGAGCTGCTCACCTACCCGAACCTGGCCGAGCAGAAGATCTTCGCCAGCATCGATCAGGCCTTCGAGATGGGCTGCGCCGGCGTGGGCGCGACGATCTACTTCGGCTCCGAGGACTCGGGCCGGCAGATCATCGAGGTCAGCCAGGCCTTCGAGCGCGCCCACGAGCTGGGCATGGCCACCATCCTGTGGTGCTACCTGCGCAATGACGCCTTCAAGACCGCCGACAAGGACTTCCACGTCGCGGCCGACCTCACCAGCCAGGCCAACCACCTCGGGGTCACCATCGGCGCCGACATCATCAAGCAGAAGCTGCCCGAGAACCACGGCGGCTACAAGGCGCTGCGCAGCGGCGACAGCTCCTACGGCAAGCTCGACGATCGCATGTACACCCAGCTGTGCTCCGATCACCCCATCGATCTGGTCCGCGACCAGGTCGCCACCTGCGACCTGGGCCGCAACGGCCTGATCAACTCCGGCGGGGCCTCCGGCAAGAACGATCTGGCCCAGGCCGTCCGCACCGCCGTCATCAACCAGCGCGGCGGCGGCATGGGGCTGATCTCGGGCCGCAAGGCCTTCCAGAAGCCGCTGGCCGGCGGCGTCGAGATCCTCAACGCCATCCAGGACGTCTACCTCTCGGACGCCATCACCGTCGCCTGATCCCGCCGATCATCTCGCCCGCCTGATCCCGCCGATCATCTCGCCCGCCTGATCCCGCCGATCATCTCGCCCAGGTGATCGTGCCTGCGATCCTCCGCCTGCTCCTTCTTCAGCCCGTCGCTCGCCTTCCTGCTCGCCTTGGCGTCGACGGGCCGCTCTGCCCTTGTCCCTGGGCGCGGCCCGGGGATCATACGGAACCACGCTCAAGCCACTTACACTTTGGGCCACCTGGAAGCCCAAGATGAAAGTGCTTCAAACGTGGTTCCGTATCAGGTCGGGGTGATAAGCCGGGCGGTGGCCGCTGGGGGGAGTGCGCTTGTTCTTGAGCGCGGCGTGGGGATCAGGAGAGCGAGGCCGCCGATATCGACGACCTGGCCGCGCGTGCGCTTGTTCTTGAGCGCGGCGTGCGGATCAGCGCAGGGCGGTCAGGTCGTAGACCTCGGCGGCGTCGAAGCGGCCGGAGTCGCCGTTGAAGCGAAAGGCGGTGGCGCGGTCGGCGGCGCCGGCGCGGACGGAGACGACGAGGTAGTCGCAGCCGGGCCACAGGGGCAGGCCGTCCTGGCCGACGGCCTGGAGGTGGTCCTCGTCGGAGAAGTAGTCGCCGACGTCGCAGTGGGAGTGGAAGATGGCTCTGAGGCGCTCGCCGCGGCGCTCGGCGCGGGCGATCTCCAGGGTGTTGATCATGTAGAAGGTGCGGGCGGTGCGGGGCCAGGCGACGGGGTCGAGGGCGTGGTAGCGGTTGGCCAGGTTGTCGGCGGGCTGGACGCGCAGGAGGCCGTCGGGGTCCTGGAGGATGAGGCCGCAGGCCTCGTCGGGGTGGGCCGGCTCGACGTGCCGGATGATGTCCTTGAGCAGGGCGTCGCTGAGTCTGGTCATGGCGTCTTTCAGTGGTTGTAGCGGTCGGCGTGGTCGGGCAGCAGCGCCACGACGACGCCGCGCTCCAGGGTCCGGGCGAGGTCGAGGGCGGCGGCCAGGGCGGCGCCGCTGGACTGGCCGACGAAGAGGCCCTCTTCGCGGGCGAGCCGCTCGGTCATGCTCCAACCGGCCTCGGTGGTCACGCGCACGAGGGCGTCGAGCTCCTCGGGGCGGTAGATGGGCGGGACGATGGAGGAGGCCATGTGCTTGAGGCCTTCGAGGCCATGGAAGGCGTCGTCGGGCTCGACGCCGATGATCTTGATGTCGGGGTTGTAGATCCTGAGGCGGCGGCCGGGGCCCATGATGGTGCCGGTGGTGCCCAGCCCGGCGACGAAGTGCGTGATGCGGCCGGCGGTGGCCTCCCAGAGCTCAGGGCCCGTGGTGAGGTAGTGGGCCCTGGGGTTGGAGGTGTTGGAGTACTGGTCGGGGTAGAAGTACCTGGGGTTGCTGGACTTCTGGTCCTCTTCGACGATCTGTCGGACGAGGCGGATGGCGCCGTCGGACTGCTCCAGGGGGTCGCTGTAGATGATGTGGGTGCCGAAGGCCTCGGCGATGTCCTTGCGGGCCTGGGAGACGTTGGAGGGCATGACGAGGTGGATGCGGTAGCCGAGGGCGGCGCCGATCATGGCGTAGGCCACGCCGGTGTTGCCGCTGGTGGAGTCGATGAGGATCTTGTCGCGGGTCAGGCGCCCGTCGGCGATGGCGTCGCGGATCATCTGCCAGGCGGCGCGGTCTTTGACCGAGCCGCCGGGGTTGAAGTACTCCAGCTTGGCAAAGAGCTCGACGCCGTCGGGCAGGCCGCGCTCGATGGCGCGCACCCGCACCAGGGGCGTGTTGCCGATCAGGTCGACGATGGAGCGCACGCGACGGCTGGATCGCCGATGTGCCAGGACGTGTTTCATGGGGCCCCTTCAGCCGCCGGCGATGGCGGGGACGATGGAGACCTCGTCGCCCTGCTTCAGGGCGGTGTCGAGGTTGTCCAGGAAGCGGATGTCCTCGTCGTTGGCGAAGATGTTGACGAAGCGGCGCACCTTGCCGGTGTCGTCACAGACGCGGTCCTTGATGCCGGGGTGGCCCGCTTCGAGGTTGTCGAGGAGCTGGGCGATGTTGGCGGCGTCGATCTCGACGGTCTCCAGGCCGCCGGTGTACTTGCGCAGGGGGGTGGGGATGTGGACCTTGACTGCCATCGATCGCCTCTCAGGGTTGGGGCTCCAGGTCGGTGCCTTCGGGGTTGCTCAGGGCGTCGCGCACCTCGGGGGGCTCGGCGCCGAAGTAGCGTTGTCCGCCGTCGATGGACAGCGCGACGATCGCTTGATCGGGGGGTATCCAGGCGGCCAGGCGCTGCGCGCCGATGACCGCCGAGGCGCCCTTGGGGCCAAGGAGCAGGCCGCAGGAGTGGGCCAGATCCCGGCGCGCGCGCCACGCGTCGAGCTCCTCGACGTCGATGAGGTCGGCGGCCACGTCGCCCAGCGGGGACCACGAGATGGGCGTGGAGACGTCGTCGTAGAGGCTGGCGCGCTCTGCGGGGGCCTTGATCCGGGCGCCGACGACGATCAGCTCCGGGGTGTGCTTGCGCAGCTCGCGGGCGACGTGGCGCAGAGTGGCGCCGGTCGAGACGCTGGTCACGAAGGCGGCCAGAGTGTGGCCGGCCAGGGACTCCAGGATCTCGCGGGCGATGTGGTGGATGGCGTCGTAGAGGGCCTCGCGGCGGCCTGCGTCGATGAAGATCCGCCCGGCCTTCTCCTGGGCCCAGGCGGCGGCGGCGGCCACGGCGCCGTCGGTGCCCTCCTCGGCGGGGGTGCGCTTGAGGGTGCCGCCGGCCTCGACGACGAGGCGCAGCAGCCGATCGCTGGCGCCCTTGGGGTGGAAGACGGTCACGGGGTAGCCGCGCGCATTGCCGATCATCACCGCCGAGATGGCCGAGTTGGAGGCCCCGGCGATCACCAGCTCGTCGCCCCGCAGCAGCAGCCCGCTGGCGGCGGCGTTGTCGAGGATCTCAAGGACGGTCCGATCCCGGATCGAGCCGCCGGGGTTGTAGCCCTCGTGCTTGACGTAGATGCGCGGGCCGGCGCCACCGGGGATCTCGATCAGCGGCGTGTGGCCGATGAGGCTGGTGACGCCATGGGCCGCCGGCCAGACCTCGCGCGTGGCCCCGGTCATGTCCGACATCGAGCCTCGCCCTGGCCCATCAGATGATGTAGATGAACCCATCAAACCCCTCTCGCTGCACCCCGGCCTGCTCGCCTCTGTCGACCAGATCCTGGATCGTGACCCCGCGCAGCACCCCGTCGATACGGTCGGCCACCTCCTGCCAGATCTGCGCCGTGACGCACACGCTCGACGGCGAGCTGTGCGCCTCGACCTCCTCCCGCTCGCGGCAGAAGGACTCCTCGGTGGCCCCCTCCATCGCGCAGACGACGTCCTTGAGCGTGATCTTCGACGCCTCCCGCTTCAAGAAATAGCCCCCCTTGGGGCCGCGCTTGCTGCCGACGAGCCCGGCCCGCTTGAGATCCTGGAAGATCTGCTCCAGAAAGCGCGGCGGGACGTTCTCCCCTCGGGCGATGTCGTCGATCTTCGAGGGGCTGTCGGCGCGGTGGTAGGCCATGTTGAACAAGGCCCTGACCGCGTACATGCTCTTGCTCGACAGCTTCATCCTCGATCCCCGGCGCGCCTGGTCTGCATTCCCCATGGAGTCACGCGAGAATTGATCTTCGATTCCCGCGCTGGCAATGAGAGATTATAGGGCGCGCGCCCGGACTGGCAAGGCCAGAATGTGTCGGCGCGGCTTTTCGGCCTGCGGCGCTTTGCAAGCGGAGGGGCAATGGTTAAGCTCCCGTGGCTTTTCGCCGCGCGATCCCCTCAGCGTCGGCCTTGATGAGAGGAGATGAGAGATCCGATGGACTTGATGGACCTGTACGACTTCGACGAGCACACCGACCGGATCCTGGTCACGTGCGCGCTGCCCTACGTCAACAACGTGCCGCACCTGGGCAACATGGTGCCGATCGTGTCGGCCGACGTCTACGCGCGCACCCTCAAGATGAAGGGGACCAAGGCGATCTACATCTGCGCGACCGACGAGCACGGCACGCGGACGGAGAAGGAGGCCGCCAAGGCCGGCGTGGACGAGGAGACCTACTGCAAGACCCTGCACGAGCGCATGCTGGCGATCTTCCGGTGGTTCAACGTCGACTTCACGCACTTCGGGCGCACGAGCGGGCCGGACAACCACCGGCTGACCCAGGAGCTCTTCCTCAAGGCCGACGCCAACGGCTACGTCTTTGAAGACGAGATCGTCCAGCTCTACGACCCGGTCGAGGAGATGTTCCTGCCGGACACCTACGTGCTGGGCACCTGCCCGAACTGCGGCTTCACCGAGGCCAAGGGCGACCAGTGCGACCAGTGCGCCAAGCTGCTCGACCCGCTGGAGCTGATCGAGCCGCGCAGCACCGTCTCGGGGGCGACGCCGGTGCAGCGCTCGACGCGGCACCTCTTCATCAAGCTCGACGCGCTGGCGCCCCGGATCAAGGACTGGATCGAGGCCCAGGGGCACTGGGAGGGGATCATCCGCAACATGCCGCTGGGGTGGATCGGCGAGGGGATGAGGCCGCGGGCGATCACGCGGGACCTGCGCTGGGGGGTCAAGGTGCCCAGGGAGGGCTTTGAGGGCAAGGTCTTCTACGTCTGGTTTGACGCGCCGATCGGCTACATCGGGGCGACGGCCGAGTGGGCGCGCGGCGCGGGCGAGTCGCTGGAGGACTGGTGGAAGGGCGGCCGGGCGCGCCTGGTGCACTTCCTGGGCAAGGACAACGTCCCCTTCCACACCTTGATGTGGCCCGGGACGCTGCTGGCGGCCGACGACGGCTGGAACATGCCCTGGTACATCGCCTCGAACGAGTACCTCAACTACGAGGGCGGGCAGTTCTCCAAGAGCCAGAACCGGGGCATTTTCTCCAATGATGTCGTGGAGATGGCCTTCCCGGCCGACGCGTGGCGCTTCTTCATCGTGGCGAACCGACCGGAGAAGCGCGACGCGGACTTCAGCTTCGAGGAGCTCCAGGGGGTGATCAACACCTCCTTGCTGGGCAACATCGGCAACCTGGTCAACCGGGCCTTCTCGTTCACGCACAAGAAGTGCGGGGAGATCCCGGAGGCCGGGCCCTGGACGGACGACGACCGGGCGACGCTGGCCGAGGCCGAGGCCAAGGCCGAGGCGATCGAGAGGGCCTACGCGCGCTTTGAGCTGCGGCAGGCGGCGCGGTTGCTGCTGGAGCTGTCCGACATCGGCAACCGCTATTTCCAGCGGGCCGAGCCCTGGCGGACGGCCAAGGAGGACGAGCCGGCCTGTCGCACGACGCTCTTCGTCGCCGCGACGATCGTCCACAGGCTGTTGAACCTGACGTGGCCGATCATGCCGGAGCGCTGCGCCACGGCGCTTTCGTGGATCGGCTGCGCGCCGGGCGATCCGCTGCGGGTCGGGCTGGTCACGCGCAAGCCCGAGTACCTCTTCGCGCGGGTGGAGGACGAGGCGGTCGCGGCGCTGGTCGAGCGCTTCCGGGGGGCCGGCGAGGTCCGCTTCGAGCCGCTGGAGTTCGTCAAGGAGGCGGGGGTGACCTGGCCCTGCGCGATCCTGGAGTTCACGGGGATGTCGATCAAGCGGCGCAGCGGGGGCCTGGAGCGCTGGAAGGAGGCGCGTCTGGCCGGCATCGACCTCGACGCCGTCGAGGCGCAGGCGCACGTCTCGGCCTACGACGCGATCGCCGACGGCCGCGACGTCGGCGACCGGCTCACCTCGGTGCGCAACCTCATCGAGATCGTCCGGCGCCAGGGCAAGCTGCCCAACATCAACGCGCTGGTCGACGTCTACAACGTCTTCTCGCTGGCCGAGGGGATCGTCATGGGCGCCTACGAGCGCCAGACCATCGGCGGGACGCTGACCTACGCCGTGGCCAACGGCACCGAGCGCTTCATCCCCGTCAACGGGCAGGCGCCCGAGCCCATCAAGCCGGGCGAGTGGGTGCTGCGGGACGCCAAGAACATGGTCGTGACCAAGGTGACGACCAAGCAGTCCGAGGCGGCGGCGGTGACGACCTCCACCTCGGCCTGCGCGATGTGCATCCAGGGCAATGACCAGATCGGCGTCGAGCGCCTGGAGGCCGTGGCCGCCGAGCTGGCCGCCAAGATCGTCGAGGTCTGCGGCGGCCAGTGGCGCCTCGTCCACCTCGGCTAGCCCTCGGGCGCGGGCCGGATCGGTGGAGGTCCAAGGGCCCGCGACGATCGACGAACGCCCCACGCTCCTCGCACCGCCCCCCGCAAGGGGGGACGGGCTCGTCGGGTGGGGCTTGGATGCGCGGGGGGGCTGCGCCCGGGGGGGGCAGGCCAGCGGACGGCCGACAGCGGATCGCAGGGGCGGATCAGCGCGTCGAAGTGGGCCTGTGGATTGGGGTTTTCACGCCCCCTGGTGTCGACCTGGATCGCGCGGGGGCCTGCGACCGACAGGGCGCAGCCCACCCTGAATTTCTAGCCCCACCCGACGAGCCCGTCCCCAACGGGGGCGGTGCGAGGAGCGTGGGGCGTTCGTCGAGCGCGGGGTGCTCCTCGATTGTGGGGGATCCTCGCGCGTGGGGTGATCGTGGAGCGTGGGGCGTGGGGCGCTCGTCCTCACGGGTGCCAGGCTGTTCTTCTGGGCTCGACACCGACGATGTGCCACGGCGGCGGTGTCGTGTCATGGTTGCGGTAAGTGCTACCAACCTATGGGGATTTTTCATGCGACCTCACCTCTTCGCCGCCTTCGCCGCGCTGCTCGGCGTCCTGATCTTCGGGTCACCGGCCCGCGCCGAGGATCCGCGCCTGCCGGCGCTCCAGGTGACCTATGAGGATGTGAGGTCCGACGCGGCCCGCGCCCTGGACGTCCTGCCGATGGCCGACGGCCTGCTGATCGTGAGCGGGGGGGTGGCGGGGATCGCGGGCTTTCTCCTCAAGGACGACCCGGACTTCAAGGGCGCCACGCCCTTCTTGCTGGCCAGCGGGGCGCTCTTCATCGGCACGGGCGCGGGGGGCTTCCTGGTTGAAGATGACAAGGAGAGCGACCTGAGCGTCAACGGGCGCCTGCTGCCCCAGACGCTCGGCACGGGTTTGTTGATCGCCGGTCTGCGCTCGGCGGCGATCTTTCAAGACGACGACCTCAACGACGATCTCCTGCGCCTCGTGGTGATCTCGTCGGTGGCGACCAGCCTCCAGGCCGGGGTCTCGATGGCCGACGGCCTGCTGCGCGGCGCCACCCCCTATGTGCGGTTGCTGCGCCACGACATGGCGCTGCGCGGCGGCTCCGATCAGCTCACCGAGGCCGACCTCGACCAGATGGAGGCCGATCTGGACGGCTTCGGGCGGCGCGACCACCTGTTGACGCTGCCGACGCTGGCCGGGGGGCTGGCGATGGTGGGGTTGGAGCTGTCGAGCCCGAGCAAGACGGAGCTGGGGCGGATCTTCACCTTCATCTCGGGGGGCGCCCTCGTGGGCTCCTGGGCGCTGGTCCCCCTGCTGACGGACACGCCGTCCGAGAAGTACAAGGAGAACCTTCAGATCTCCGTGTCGCCTGGCGCGGTGAGCCTCTCGGGTTCTTTTTGAGGCGGCGCTGACCCTCGACTCGCCGACCCCCGCTCCACGGGGGCGCGCGGCGCATCGGGTGGCTGTCTTGTGCCTTGCGATGGTGGGGCGAGGCTGGTAGCCTTGGCGACGGATGCAGGGTTTGAGGTGAGGGTCCGCGATCGAGCGCCGTCAGGGATGATGGCGGGCTTGAGTTGAGCGCCCTGGCATCCGTGAAGCCGCCGACGCCCCCTCGGGCTCGGGTCAAGGAAGACACGGAGGCTCCATTGAACTCGACGGATCACGCCTGCGCCCTGAGCAGCGAAGCCCAGCGCCTTATCGACATGGCGCTGGCTTCCGCAGATCATCAGAAGACGCTCATCAACACCAACCACCTCCTCTGGGCGATCTTCTCGTCGGACAACGTCGCTCAGGATTACATGAAGGAGCAGCACGTCGACCCGAATCGGCTGCTGCCCCACATCGGCCAGCGGGTCAACGAGCCGGCCGAGGTGCTGGAGACGGTCTGGAAGACGGCCGTGTCGGCCAGCCCCGAGCGCTCGGGGATCGTCACCAGCCTGGATCTGCTCTCGGGCCTCTTGCGCTTCCACGACCACTCCAGCGCGCTCAAGACCCTTCGGCTGGCCGGCTATGACACCACCCGGCTTCGCAACACGCTCATCGGCCAGATCTCGCTGCGCCAGCGCACCCACTCCGCCGAGCAGGTGCCCTGGCGCCAGGACGTCGAGGAGGTCTCCGCCCAGCCCGGCCGCGCGGCGCAGTCCCAGCAGGGCCACGGCCACCCTCAGACGACCCACGCCCCGCCGCCCGAGCCCCCGCGCTCGGCGCCCTCCCATGGCGGCGCGCCGGGGGAGCGCCAGCCCTTGTGGACGCCGGGGCTCTCGCCGGATCACCCGCTCAACGCGCCCAACCCCTACCTGCCGCAGCCCGCGCCGCAGCCCATCCAGCCCGCGCAGTTCATGCCGCAGCCCATGCCGCAGCACATCTCGCAGCCCATGCCGCAGCCCATGCCGCAGCGCCCGCCGCAGCCCAGGTCGCCGATCCCGGGCTCGCCGCCTCCGCCTGTCCGGCCGAGCCCGCGCGCGCCGCAAGCCGCTCGCCCCGCCGCGCCCCCGCCCTCGCCGGCTCCGCCGGCTGGAAAGGGGGGCACGGACAAGGGGCCGGCGATGGGCCAGCTCCTCAAGGGGCGCTTCGGCAGCCGCAAGCCGGCCCGCGATCGCAGCGCCTTGCCCAGGCCTTCGATGAAGGATCTGGCCGACGGGATCTTCGGCGAGGGTGTGCCGCTGGACGCGATGCGAAAGCAAGTTGATGAGGATCTGCGCAGACTTGGCCCGGATCTCGGGGCCGCTCAGGGCAAGCGCCGCAAGCACCCCGCCAAGGCCGATCGGGAGGACACCCGCGCCCCTGGCGCCAGCGCCCCCGAGCCGCCCGACGCCCCCCCGACGGTCCGCGGCGGCATGGTCGAGGCCCGCAGCCCCGAGGCCCAGCGCCAGTTCGAGGAGCGCTACGCCCTGGATCCCGACCGCTACCCCACCTTGAGCCAGCTCGGCCGCAACCTCAGCCTGCTGGCCGCCCAGGGCCGGATCGACCCCCTCGTCGGCCGCGACGTCCAGATCGCCCAGCTGACCGACATCCTCAACAAGCGCCGCAGCAACAACCCCCTGCTCGTCGGCCCCGCCGGGGTCGGCAAGACCGCCATCGTCGAGGGGCTGGCGCTGGACCTGATCGGCTCGGCCGTCCCCGGCCTGAGCGAGCGCGTGATCATCGAGCTGGAGATGGGCCGGCTGCTCTCCGGCACCCAGCTGCGCGGCTCCTTCTCCGAGCGCCTCATCGGCATCAAGGACGAGGTCGCCCTGGCCGACGGGCAGATCGTCGTCTTCCTCGACGAGATCCACACCTGGATCGGCGCCGGCGCCAGCGGCGACGGCGGGGCCGACGCCGCCGGTGAGATCAAGGCGGCGCTGGCCCGCGGCCGCTTTCCCTGCATCGGCGCTACGACCACCGAGGAGTACGCGAAGTTCATCGAGACCGACCCCGCCTTCCGGCGCCGCTTCCAGACCGTCGAGGTCGACGAGCCCAGCGTCGAGGCCTGCATGGCCATCCTCGAAGGCGTCATCCCGGCCTACGAGAAGCACCACCGCGTCGCCTACGAGGCCGAGGCCCTGGAGGCGGCCGTCCAGCTCTCCCAGCGCTACATCCCCGATCAGCGCCTGCCCGACAAGGCCATCGGCCTGCTGGATCTGGCCGGCAGCCGCGCCCGCCGCAAGAAGCGCCCCGAGGTCAACCGCGCCACCGTCGCCGAGGTCGTCTCCGATCAAACCGGCGTCCCCCTCGACAAGCTCCTGATGCGCGACCGCGAGCGCTTCCTGCTCATGGAGGAGACCCTCGGCGCCAGCCTCATCGGCCACCGGCAGGTCGTCCAGCGCGTCAGCGAGGTCATCCGGCGCAACTACGCCGGCTTCCACTCCGGCCGCCCCATCGGCTCCTTCCTCGTCCTCGGCCCCACCGGCGTCGGCAAGACCGAGACCGTCAAGGTCCTGGCCGACTTCCTCTTCCGCGACCGCAACGCCATCGTCCGCCTCGACATGAGCGAGTACCGCGAGTCGCACGCCGTCTCTCGCCTCATCGGCGCCCCCCCCGGCTACATCGGCTACGATCAGGGCGGCCAGCTCACCGAGGCCGTCCGCCGCAAGCCCTACCAGATCGTCCTTCTCGACGAGGTCGAAAAGGCCCACCCCGAGGTCCTCAACGTCCTGCTCCAGCTCCTGGACGAGGGGCGCCTGACCGACGGCCGGGGCCGCACGATCAACTTCTGCAACACCGTCGTCATCATGACCTCCAACCTCGGCTCCGATTACCTCTCGGCCGGCCTCAAGGCCGTCACCCGCGCCCGCATCGGCTTCGGCGCCGTCGACGCGCCCGCCCCCTCCGCCGAGCTGCGGCTCTCCGAGGAGGTCACCGAGAACGTCGTCGGCGTCGCCCGCGCCGCCCTGACCCCTGAGCTGTGGAACCGCATCGAAGAGCGCCTCGTCTTCGGGCCCCTGTCCAGAGCCGAGGTCTGCCAGATCGCCCGCCTCCAGTTCAAGGAGTCCTCTCGCCGCCTCGCCGCCGAGCGCGACATCTACATGGAGGCCGCCGAGGAGGTCTTCAACCACCTCATCGACCACGGCGGCTACGACCCCGCCCTGGGCGCTCGCCCCATGCGGCAGACCCTCCAGCGCCTCGTCGAGACCCCCATCTCCAACATGATCCTCTCCGGCGCCGCCAACCCCGGCGACCACGTCCGCGTCAGCGTCGAGGCCGACGCCCTGGCCTTCGCCATCCTGGATCAGTGAGCCCATGCGCGCCGTCTTCATCACCGCCCACGGCGGCCCCGAGGTCCTCCAGCTCCGCGAGGCCCCCGACCCCACCCCCGGCCCCGGCCAGCTCTGCGTCAAGGTCGACGCCTTCGCCCTCAACCGCGCCGACCTGCTCCAGCGCCGCGGCCTCTACCCCGCCCCCGAAGGCACCCGACAGGACATCCCCGGCCTCGAATACGCCGGCGTCGTCGAGTCCCTCGGCCCCGGCGTCACCGAGCGCGCCCCCGGCGACCGCGTCATGGGCCTCGTCCCCGGCGCCGCCTGCGCCGAGCGCGTCGTCGTCCACGCCCGCGAGACGATCTCCGTCCCCGACCACCTCTCCCTGACCGACGCCGCCGCCATCCCCGAGGCCTTCATCACCGCCTGGGACGCCATCCACCTCCAGGCCGGCCTCGCCTCGGGCGACGACCTCCTCATCCACGCCGTCGCCAGCGGCGTCGGCACCGCCGCCCTCCAGCTCGCGCGGCTCCTGGGCGCGCGGACCCTGGGCACCTCGCGATCCCCCGAAAAGCTCGCCCGCGCCGCCGACCTCGGCCTCGACCTCGGGATCGACGCCTCCAGCGGCGACTTCCTGGCCGCCGTCCGCGAGGCCACCGCCGGCCGCGGCGTCGACGTCGTCCTCGACATGATCGGCGGCCCCTATCTTGACCAGAACCTCAAGGCCCTGGCCCCCGGCGGCACCCTCATCACCATCGGCCTGATGGGCGGCGCCGCCGCCCCCCTGAACTTCGGCCTGCTGCTGACCCGGCGCCTGAGGGTCGTCGGCACCACCCTGCGCGCTCGCCCCCTCGAAGAGAAGATCGCCCTGGCCCGCCTCTTCGAGCGCCGCCTCTACCCCGCCTTCACCCAGGGCGGCCCGCTGGCCCCCGTCGTCGGCGCCCTGATGCCCGCCGACCAGATCGTCGAGGCCCACCGGCTGATGGAGTCCGGCGACACCTTCGGAAAGATCGTGCTCCGCTGGACCTGATCTGCGCTACACTGCGCCGCTGCTCGGGCCACAAGGAGGGATGATGAAGGACGACAGACACCACGTTGTGATCATTGGCGGCGGCTTTGCGGGGCTCCAGGCCGCCCAGCGCCTCAAGCGCGTCTCGGTGCGGATCACGCTGATCGACCGCAAGAACCACCACCTCTTCCAGCCCCTGCTCTACCAGGTGGCCACCGCCGGCCTCTCGCCCGGTGACATCGCCGAGCCGATCCGCAACATCTTGAGAAAACAGAAGAATGTCACCGTCCTGCTCGACGAGGTCCGCGCCATCGACCCCGTGCGCAAGACCCTCACCATGGCCCACGGCGATCTGACCTACGACTCGCTGGTGCTGGCCACCGGCGTGCGCCACAACTACTTCGGCAACGACGCCTGGGAGCCGCTGGCGCCGGGCCTCAAGACGCTGGAAGACGCCGTGACGATCCGGCAGCGCTTCCTGATGGCCTTCGAGGAGGCCGAGCGCTGCCCCGAGCGCGAGGATCGCGCCCGCTTCTTGACCTTCGTGATCATCGGGGGCGGGCCGACGGGGGTGGAGCTGGCCGGGACGATGGCCGAGATGGCCCGCAAGTCCCTCCCGCGCGACTTCCGCGGCTTCGACGGGGCGGACACCCGGATCGTCCTGCTCGAAGGCGGCCCCCGCGTGCTGTCGGCCTACCCCGAGGACCTGTCGGCCAGCGCCCTGGAGCAGCTCCAGGCCAAGGGCGTCGAGGTCCGCACTGGCGCCTTGGTCACCCACATTGATCCTGAGGCCGTCCACATCGGCGACGAGCGCATCGCCACCCGCAATGTCTTCTGGGCCGCGGGGGTCCAGGGCAACGCCCTCGGGGCCACCCTCGGCGTGCCGCTGGATCGCTTCGGGCGCGTGAAGGTCAACCCCGATCTGACCATCCCCGGCCACCCCGAGGTCTTCGTCCTGGGCGACCTGGCCCACCTCATCGACGCCGCGGGCGTCGAGGTCCCCGGCGTCGCCCAGGGCGCGATCCAGATGGGACGGCACGCCGCCCTGACGATCGAGTCCCGCGTCGAGCGCCGGGTGTTGCCGCCGCCCTTCGTCTACAACAACAAGGGGATGCTGGCCACCATCGGCCGCTCGGCGGCCATCGGCGTCGTCGGCCCGATGAAGCTGCGCGGCTTCGTCGCCTGGGTGATGTGGCTCTTCATCCACCTCGTCTTCCTGGTCGGCTTCGACAACCAGGTCATGGTCCTGATCCAGTGGTTCTGGTCCTACGTCAATTACAAGCAGGGCGCCCGCCTGATCACCGAGCGCTACAGCTCCCACGCCGATCCGCGCGCCCTCCAGGCCCAGGGCGACTGATCCTCCGAAAGGACCTCGACATACGCCTTGACTCGCCCTGAGGGGCGAGGGAGGTTGAGGGCGTCCGGGGACGAGCGCGGAAGGGGGCATGAGGCGACGGCATCGACAAGGAGCCCTGGATTGCTCAGGGACTGAACGTCTGGTAGCCTTCGAGGCAAGGCATCTGGGCCAACGGAGGACACCATGGCCAACAGCCCACACCCGCTCTCCCTGGCCCCTACGCCGCTGCGCCCCACTGCCGACCCGCGGCCGCCCCGCCCTGGGGACTGGTCGCCGTGGTACCTGACCGACGAAGACGACATGGGTCAAAGCGGTCAGCAATACGAGTGCATCAAGCTGCTGGAGGACAGCCTCCAGCATCTGGTCCAGGAGCGCCAGTGGCCCGGCCTTCGCGTGGGCTCCGATCAGTTCTTCGCCTGGATCGAGGCCGAGCCCCTCGTGCGCCTCTCCCCCGACGTCTACCTCGTGCCCTGGCCCGATGACAGGCCCCTGCCGGCCTCCTTTCAGGTCTGGAGGCGCGGCCACCACCCGCCCCTGGTCGCCTTCGAGATCGTCTCTGAGGACTGGCGCAAGGACTACGACCGCATCCCCTTGATGTACGACCAGCTTGGGGTCAAGGAGCTGTTCATCTTCGATCCGGGTGCCGCCCATCAGATCGTCCTGCCCGGCCTGGAGGCCGACCAGGGGCCAAGGCGACAGGCCTGGCAGCACTTCGAGCGCGACGCGCGCGGCGCCCTCACCCGCGTCTTTGCAGGGCAAGGCGGCTGCCAGTCCGGCGTCCTGGAGGTCTTCATGGTCGTGGCCGACACGGACCTGGGACCTCGGCCCCGTCTGGCCTTCGATCCCTTCGGGCGCGCGCTCGTGCCCACGATCGCGGAGGCTGAGCGCCAGCGCGCCGAGGACGAGCGCCAGCGTGCCAACGCCGAGCGAAGGCGTGCCAGGATCGAACACCAACGCGCCGAGGACGAAAAGCGCCTCAAGGAAGCCGAGGCTCAACGCGCCGACGCCGAGCATCAACGCGCCGAGCACGAAAAGCATCTCAAGGAGGCCGAGGCCCAACGCGCCGACGCCGAGCGCCAACGCGCTGACGCCGAGCGCCAGCACGTCAAGACCCTTGAGGCCGAGATCCTGGCCCTTCGCGCACGGTTGAGCCCTCCCAAGTCCGACCCCGATCAAGGTTCTTCGAACTGACTGCGATCTCCCGCCCGTCCGCGCCCGAAGCGCTGGAGCCTCCTCTGCGCCCTGATCGCGCCTGGGGGCGGGTGATACCAGACCACAGCCGAGAGACTCACTTTGTGGGCGGTCCAGGCGGCGGCCTGAGCCTTTGCCATCACTGGGCGGTGCGGTGCACCAGCCTCGCTCAGGCCCAGGTCACCCCCTGTTCTCGCCCACAAAGCAAGCCCTTCGTTTGTGGCTTGGTCTCAGTCGCGGGCGTTGCGGCGGGCGCGCTCGATCTCGCGGGCGTGGTCCTGCTTTCGCAGCTCTTCGCGCTTGTCGTACTGCTTCTTGCCGCGGCAGAGGCCGAGTTCGACCTTGGCGTGGCTGTTCTTGAAGTAGATCGAGAGGGGGATGAGGGTGAAGCCGGCCTCGCGGGTCTTGACCATGAGGCGGCGGATCTGGTGCTTGTGCAGCAGGAGCTTGCGGGCGCGCTCGGGCTCGTGGTTCTCGTGGGTGGCGTTGGGGTAGGGGTTGATGTGGAGCTTGATGAGCCACAGCTCGCTGTTTTCGAAGCGGGCGTAGGAGTCGGCGATCTGGACGTGCCCGTCGCGCAGGCTCTTGACCTCGCTGCCGAGCAGGATCACGCCGGTCTCCAGGGACTCCTCGACGAAGTAGTTGTGCCGCGCCTTGCGGTTGCGCGCGACGACCTTGATGCCAGTTTCGTCAGTTTTCGACACGAGGCCTCTCCCGCCCGTTCACGGGCGCATGGTGGGGGGCCAGAATGCACACCGGGCGGCGGATTACAAGATCCGGGGTGCTTGTCGGGGGCGCGCCCGCTCCGATAAGATCGCCCGCGGCGCTGGTTTCACCCGATGCGCCCGAGCCGCACGCTCCAAGGGGGACAATGTCTGAAGACCGCGCCGCCGCACGCCCATTGCCGCCCCTTTTGGTGCGCCTCCAGCGGGCGCTGCCCTTGCTGGCCAGGGATCTGGGGGAGGGCGCGCTGATCGGGTCGAGCTTCGGGTTCCTCGGCGCGGGGGTGCCGGTGTCGGAGGCCGTCGAGGCGATCGCGGGGCCGCTGGGGCTTGAGGTCGCGGGGCGGTGGCCGAGGGCGGTGGCCTTGTGGGCCGAGGGGGCCGATCAGGAGGTGGCCTTGCCCGGCGCGACGGCGCGGGCGCGGGCCTTGCCGCGGTGGAGGCCCTGCGGGCTGTGGAGCGATCAGCGCGTCTACGGCAGGGCGCAGCCGGTGCAGCTCGTGGTGACCTGTCCGGGGGCGGAGGACGCCTCGATCGAGGTGTCGCTGGGGCAGCGCGGCCATGAGGGGCGCCGGGTGGAGGTCCCGCTGCATGGCGGCGGGCTCGGGCACGTCGAGCTCAGGGGGCTCTCCGTCGGGGTGTGGCGAGCCAGCGTGCGGGTGCCGGGCGGGTCCGGCGAGCGGGCGGAGCTGCGCTTCGCGGTGCAGGGTGAGCCCCCTTCGCTGGCGGGGCGGTGGCTGGCGCGCTCGTTCGAGGGCGCGGGGGAGGCCGGGGAGGGGTCGTCGGTGCTGCGCTTTGCGGTGGGGTTGGAGGCCTTTGGCGCTCCGCTGGCGGGGCGCGTGGAGGTGGGGCTGCTGGACTTGAGCCACGGCAACCGGGCGCGGATCGACGGGGTGGCCGCCGATCCCTTCGGGGTCGTGCGCGGCAATGTGCCGCTGTCGGGCCAGGGGTCGCGGGCGCTCTACTTCGCCTCCGAGGCCCTGGGCGCTGAGACGCGCCTGTTCATCCCTGAGGCACGGCGAGGGGGCGAGCGGCTGGGCTTCGGTTCGCCCTGGTCGGAGGTGGCGCTGGTGCCGGCGCGGGCCGATGAGGGGGACTCGGCGCTGGGCTTGCGGCTGGAGGCGTCGTCGTCGGGCGAGGGCGATCCTGGGGTGGAGGGGCAGGAGGGCGGGGCGGCGGCCTGGGTGGATCCGAGGCCGTCGGAGGAGGCGCTGTCGATCGTGGCGCGGCGGCGGGTGTGGGCCTTGAGCGCGATCGCGCTGGAGCCGCTCAGCGGGCGAGCGCGGGTCTACGAGCTTGGGGACGTGGAGGCGGGGCAGGGGCGGCGGGTGCCGGCCCTTGATCCGATCGGGGTCGTCGCGCTGGGGGGGATCGCGCAGGGGGAGGGGGGCGAGCTGGTTCCCTGGGAGTCGTGGGGGGGGTGGCTGGCGCGGCCGGGGGCCTCGTCGGTGTCGCTGTCCTGGCGAGGCGTGGATCGATGGGAGGGCGAGTCGGCGCTGATCGACGAGGAGGGCGGTGCGGTCGGGGGGGCGAGGCCGGAGGTGGTGATCCGGGCCGGGTCGGCGCAGGAGAAGGTGCCGGTCTTGTTGATCGCGCGGCGGTCGGAGGCCGGGGTGAGGCGGGCGGACAGGGCGCCGATGGGCGTCACCGAGCCTCTGGGGGTCGGGCTCCTTGGGGACGTGGCGCGGCTGTGCGAGGCGCTGGGGGTCGGGTCGCTGCGGACGCTCTTCGAGGCGGCGGGCGGGCAGGCGGCGCTGGAGGCGGTCGGGGGGCGGCTGAGGCTGTCGGAGGCGCAGGACACGGGGGGCTGGTGCGGGGTCGCGGCCGAGGGCGGCGGGTCGCCGGAGGGTTCGGGCGTGGACGCGATGCCGGTGGAGGGGGAGCAGGGCGAGTCGCTGATGGTCCAGGTGGCGCGGGTGGGCGGGGAGGCGTCGGTGGCGCTGCCGGCCTTGTCCAGCGGCGGGATCGTGACGGTGGAGGCGATCGCGGCGTCCCGGCCGCACTGGTCGATGGCGCGGCTGAGGGCGCGGGCGGGGGCCTTCGCGCGGGTGTCGTGGTGGCTGCCGCCCTTCGTGGATCGGGGCGACGAGGTCTTGAGCCGGCTTGAGGTGCGGACGCTCTCGGGGGTGTCGCGCCTGAGCGTGAGGGTGGACGGGGTGCCGGTGGCGGCGGTGACGCGCCAGCCGCGGTGGCCGGGGGAGTCGGGCGAGCTGATCGGGCCGGGGGAGGCGCTGCCGGGGGAGGCCTTCCTGGTGTTCCCGGTCGGGCCGGGGCGGTGGGAGGTGCGCCTGGAGGGGCCGGCGGGGGAGGCGCCGATCGTGCGATCGGGCGTCGTCTCGGAGGCGGGGCGGCGTCGGCATCCGGTGGAGGTCTTCAGGGCGCTGACGCCGAAGCACGGGCGGCTCGCGGCCGATGAGGTCGGCGCGCTGGGCGGGCTCTGGCCGGTGGAGTCGCTGGCGCCGACGCTGGAGGGGCTGATCGGCGCGGTGCTCGGGGCCTCCTGGGAGGGCTGCGAGTCGCTGGCGGCGGGCGTCGTGGCGGCGGCGGTGGGGATCTTGCGGGGGCTCGGGCCGCGCGAAGGGCGCGATCAACGCGGCCGAGTGCGTTCGGGTGCGGCGCGCGTCGGCGGTGTCTCTGGCGCCAGGGGTGTCTCTGGCGCCGTGGAGGGGGCGGGCGCTGGCGGCGCCGATCTTGTCTCCGAAGTTGTTGATCGCGTTGAAGAAGATCACGTCGTCGGCGATCCGGTCGAGGGCTCCTCCATCGGAGGTTCGGCGCCGGGCGGTGCGGCGGGCGTCGATGCGGGCGTCGATGCGGGCGTCGATCCGGGCGACGCAGCGGGCGACGCAGCGGGCGTCGATCCGGGCGTCGATCCGGGCGGCGACCTTCGGGCTCGGATCGACATCAGCGCTCGGCTCAGCTCGGCGCCGGGCGCCGCAGAGGGCGTCGATCGGGGCGGCGCTGATCCCGTCGAGGGCGTCGAGGGGTCAGGGCGCCACGACGGCGGCGTCGAGGTGGGCGGCGCCGCCCCGCCCTCGGCCTTTGAGGCGCTGCTGCTGGACCTCGCCGCGCGGCTTGAGGCGCGCTTCGTGCCGGGTCGGGGCTTTGCGCGGGACCGCGTCGACGGGCTCGTGGACCCCCAGCAGAGCGAGCTGGCGGTGCGGCACATCTTGAGGCTTGAGGCGCTGGTGGAGGCCGAGGGGAAGGGCGCCGCGCTGGGGTCGGAGGCCAGGGCGGCGATCGGGCGGCTGGGTCGGCTGGCGCGGCGAGCGGCCATCGCGGGCGACATGGTGTTGCCGCCGCCGCCGGATCAGCTCAGGAGCGCCGACGACGCCGACCTGCTCGTGTCGCTCAGGGCCGATCGGCGCGCGGTAGCGGCGGCGACCGCGCGGGCTCGCCTCAAGCGGCAGGTCAGCGGCCTCGACGGCGAGCTCGATCCGACGCGCCGGGGCTCGGACTTCGCGCGCGGGGCGGTGCTGCGGCGCTGCGATCGCGCCTACGGCGCCCGCACGCTGCTTGGGACGGGCGACCTCCTTGACCGGGCCGCCGCGCTGGAGGCGCTCGGGGCGGCGCTCGGCGGCGGCGCCCGCGGCTTCCTCGGGGGGCTGGCCTTCAACACGGTCGACGCGGCGGCCCTGATCTTCGCGCTCTCGGCGCTGGTCAAGGAGCCGAAGCAGGGCGCGCGGGCCTCGATCTCCAGAGGGGAGGCGAGCGGGGCCTCAAGCGTCGAGGTCACGCAGGGCTGCGTCTGGGTGCGCTGGCAGGTCGAGGCGGTCGACGATCTGACGGACCCTGCGGGCGCGGGGTTGCCGCTCGACGTCTCGCTGCGGCGCCCGGGCGCGCGCTCGCCCGAGGTGCGCTTCGTCTTCGGGGAGCTGATCGACCTGTGCGTCGACCTCGGCGCGCCGGGCGCCGGCGGCGGCGCGGCGCCCGGCGACCGGCTGGAGATCCACCTGCCGGCCGCCCTGGAGCCCGTCGATCTCCCCCCGTCCATCTTTGCGCCCGCAGGCGGGCACGGCGTCGAGGGCCGCCGCCTCCAGCTCGACCTCAAGGGCCGACACCGGGTCGAAATCCGCCTGCGCGCCGCCGCCCTGACCTCCCACGAGCCGGATCGCCCCGCCGCCCAGCACCTCGCCGTTGGCCTCTCCAACCGCTTCGACGCGGGTCGAGGGCGGGGGAAGGTGGGGCTGGACGTGATCATCGAGGGAGGCGGAGGGGGGCTCGGCGGGCGCCTCAAGCGGGGCGTGCTTCAATTTCTGAAGTGATCTCGCCATGATGCGCGAGGGTCAGGGCCTTCCTGATCAACGGCCTCAGGCCTCAAGGCGCTTGAGGGAGTCGCGGACGGTGGGGGAGCCGCCGGCCTCGACGTCGGCTCGGCGTCGGGCGTGGAAGGTGGCCAGGAGCTGGTTGGAGCCGGCCAGTGAGGCGATCTGATCGCAGTAGAGGGCGAGCTTGTCGCCGGGCAAGGCCCAGAGGGCGACGCTGTCCGGCATGACGTCCAGGTAGGCGCGGGCGCCGCAGCAGCCGAGGCTCATGGCCGCCGTGTTCTGGTTGAGGACCTGGGGGATGACGGCGCAGGCCGGCCGCCCCATCGCGGGAGGTGCGCCGCCGTCGACGCGGCTGAGGGCCTCGGTCAAGATGAGCCCCTGGCCGGCGTGGGCGAAGATCAGGACGACCTCGGGGGCGCCGGGGAAGTCCGCCAGGGGGCCGTAGATCGCGTGGCGAGCGCTCCTTGTGCGCACTGGGATCGCGGCGACCTCCTCCGGGCGGACGTAATCGAGGCCGATCATGGCCTCAAGGGCGTCCTGGAGCTCGGTCGGCTGCGATGCGGGGGCGTCGGTCAGGTTGTGGGTGTGGACGCCGATCGCGCACATGGCGTGATCGGCGGCCGAGGTGGCGAAGGCGCGAGAGGCCGCGTGCTGCCAGAAGGCGCAGCCCGCAGGGACGGCGCCGTCAAAGCCGGCGACCCCCTCCGGGGCGACGTCGCTGAAGGAGACCGCCACGGGCGGCGTGGTCAGGGCGAGCGCCGCGGTCAGCCGGGCCGCGAAGTCCTTTGTGTCTGCCAATGTCCGATCTCCATCCAGGCGGTTTCATGTGGGCGTCGACGTCATGTCGTCGCGCCGCTCGTCGGCCCGAGGGTATAGCGCCGACGCTGGCGGCGCGTCCAACAGGCCGCCGATTCTGGCGATCGGAAGGAGGGGAGAGATCCGGCTTTGATGGGCAGGGGGAGGAGAGGGGGGATCAGCGCGAGCGTCGGACGTCGTGGCCCTTGAGGTCGAGGATCTTGTCGGCGGGCGAGAGGATCTCGGTGAGCCGGACGCCGAACTTGTCGTTGACGATGACGGCCTCGCCGCGGGCGATGAGCTTGTCGTTGACGAGGACTTCGAGGGGCTCGCCGGCGAGGCGGTCGAGCTCGATGATGGAGCCTGCGCCCATTTCGAGGAGGGCGCTGATGGGCAGGCGGGCGCGGCCGAGGCGGACGGTGACCTCCAGGGGGATGTCGAGGATGAAGTCGATGTTCTGGGCGCTCATGGCCGGCGAGTGGGGGTCGCGGCGCTGTCCGGAGAGCGGCTCGATGGGGCCGTGGATGTCGTTCATGGGGATCTCCTTGAGGCGTGGTTCGAATCCTGGGTGTGTCTGTCGCGGCGCGCTTCGATCTTGAAGTCCAGGGCGCTGCCGCTGGCCTCGGGGCGGCCGGTGAACTTCGGCTCGCCCTCGATGGTGGCCACCAGCGGCGCGTCGGCGCGGGCGTCGAGCCTGAGCACGTCGCCCTCGGCGAGGTTCAGCAGGGTGCGCAGGTCGATGTGGGCGCGGCCGAGCTCGACGCAGACCTCGACCTCGACCTCGGGCAGGTGCTCGGCGATCTGGCCGCCCGTCGTGTGTCGCGCGTGGGCCGGCATGCGGCTGACGTGGAGCAGGCGCTCCTTGAGCGGCTCGACGGCGCTGGCCGGCGTCAGCAGCCCGAGGGGCGAGCGGTAGCGCCCGCTCTGGATCTCGAAGACGGAGAAGAAGGCCGCCTCGGCGTCGTCGGCCAGCTGGCACAGCTCGGGGCGGACGACGAGCTGGGTGAACTCCGGCCGCAGGCTCGCCAGCGGGCGCCAGCCCTCGGCCAGATCCTCGCCCATGGGTCGGGCCAGGCGGTGCAGCAGGCGCAGTTCCAGGTGCGTCAGCTCGCGCTCGTCGCCCTCGGGTTGGGCGTCGAGGCCGCGCTCGGCGCCGCCGCACATCGCGTCGACGAGCGCCAGCAGCAGGTGGCCGTCGGTGACCACGGCGCAGCCGCCGGGCAGGGGCGCCATCTGGAAGACGAAGAGGCCGGTCGGCCTGGGGACCTGGAGGACGAAGTCGGAGAACTTGATCGAGTCGGTGCCGATGGCCTGGATATCACAGCTCTGGCGAAGCGCGCTCGACAGCGTCCGCCGGAATGAGGCCGCGAAGCGCTCCGAGACGATATCCAGGCCAGGGAAGCCGGCCTGGATCGTCGTCGGCCTGCGGGTCAGGTCGCAGGGCTCGACCCGGAAGCCGGGGCGCTCGGCGGCGATCAGCCGCCCTTGCGGGAGGCTGGCCTGATCGCCGTGCTCGTCGGAGCGCAGGGCGTTCGGGTTCAGGGCGTGCTGGTGTGCGGTCATGGCCCCCTCACTGAATGACGAACTCGGTGAAGTAGACGCCCTCGATGAGGTCCTGCTTCTTGAACTCGGCGTTGGCCAGCTCCAGAAGCTTGTTCTGGATGACCGTCTTGGCCTGGTCGCCCTGGGTGTCGGCAAAGGACAGGCCGGCGAGGTAGGTCAGCACCCGGTGTCGGATGGGCGCGGTGCGCGCCGTGATGGCCTCCTTGGCAGACTCGCCGCGGACGGCCAGGGAGACGGAGATCTTGAGGTAGCGGCCGGCGCCGGGCTCGTTGAGGTTGACGATGAAGGGGTCCATGTCGACGAGCAGGGGCGGGCCTGACTCGACAGGGCCCTCCGCCTCGCCGTTGGCGGCCTGTGCGCCGCCGCCGCCGAAGACGAAGAAGGCGCCAGCGCCGCCCGCGATCATCACCGCTGCGAGGGCGATCACCAGGGTGTTCTTGCTCTTTGGGGTCTGGGGCTCATCCTCTTCCATCGTATCCCTCGGGTCGTAGAGCGCTTGCGCCTCGTGGGTCGGCGTCGCGTCCGTGGCGACAGCGATCACATCGGCCGCAGCCGCTGGGAGCATGAATCGTCAGCGCGTTGGAGCGCGCGAATCGTCAGCGGGTCGGCGCGCGCAGTTCGAAGAGGACGCCAGCGGCGCGGGCGGGGTCGTCGGGGGCGGGTTCGGTGGCCGAGCAGCTCAACAGGGTGGGCGGCGTGTGGGTCTTCTGGAGCACATAGCGCAGGACATTGCAGCCGCGCGCGGCGGCCAGATCCCAGGTGGTCGGGTAGAGGTCCGGGCGCTCGATGGGGGTGCCCTTTCCAGGGACGACGCCGACGACGCGGGTTTCGAGGCCGAGGCCGTCGATGGCCTCGGCGATGCGCTGGAGCAGGATCAGGGAGCGCGGATCGATGCGGACGCGGCCCTCAAGGAAGAGGAGGTCGCCGTCGAGGAGGATGCGCAGCTTGTCTTCGTGGAGGGTGACGGTGAAGATGTCCTTGAGCTCGGGGCGCTTGAGGACGGTCAGGACCCGCTCGAAGCGCTCGCGGGTGCCGGCGCCGGATCCCAGGGGAGAGAACCCCTCGATCTTCTCGGCCTTGGAGTGGGCTTCGGCGACATCCAGGGCCTGCTGGATCTCGGGCGAGAGTTCGAGCTGGGGATCGTCGGGCTCGACGCTGGGGATCTCGCTGGGGTTGGTCTCAAAGCGGATGATCTCTCGTGGGGTGCCCGCGCGCCTGCGCAGTGAAGGCATGATCGGGGCATCGACGACGTCGGTGGCGCCGCCGACCGAGGAGGGCTCGCTGGTGGTGCCCAGGGCGCCGAGGCGGCCGTTGAAGAAGCCGCTGGCCTCGTCGAGCGCCTGGGTGTCGAGGCTGGACATGGACAGGAGCAGCACGAAGAAGGTGATCAGGAGCGTGACGAGGTCGGCGAAGGTCGCCATCCAGCCCAGGTCAACGGGGGCCTCCCCCTCGGGTTCTTTCGAGCGTCTGGCCATGGTTCAGGGTCCTTGCGGCGGATCGGCCCGGCGATCGGCGCGCTCGTGGAAGACGATGACGATGCGGTCGCGAGGGGGCTGTCCGGGTTCGGGTCGGAAGTGGGCCACGCCGTCGGCCTCGACGCGGTCGGGGGCCATGGCGTCGGCGCTGATCAGGTAGCGCTTGATGTTGAGCGCCCGCGCCGCGCTGACCTCCCAGAGCGCGCCCTGGGCCGAGTCGTCGTCGGGCGCGGGGGCGGCGGTGTGTCCCTCGACGACCAGGGTTCGGTCCAGCAGGTTGGAGGTCTCGGCGACCCGGTCCAGCAGGGCGAAGGTGCGCGGCGAGAGCGCCGAGCCCCCCTCGGGGTAGAGGACGCGGCTGGAGATCATGAGGCGGGGGTACAGGCCGCCCCTGTCGAACTGGACGTCGCCCTCCAGGCCGAGGTGGCGGGTCTGGATCGTCACCTCCACGTCCCGGACCATGCGATCGAAGAGGATGATGTCGTCCGTGAGGGCCTCGCGGCGCTCAAGGTACTTGCCCTCGTCGTCGAAGGCCATCCCGCCGTTGAGGATGCCGAAGGATCCGCGCAAGCTCCCGAGCGCCTTGCGTTTTTTGGAATCGTCGGGGACGGCAATGGAGGTCAGCATGATGAAGAAGGCCAGCAGGATGACCGACAGGGCGGTGAAGAGCGTCATGAAGTCGGCGCCGCTGTCTTCAGGGGCGGCGCGGGTCTTCTTGCGGGCCATGGATCAAGCTCCTTCGGCGCCGCGTCGCGAGCGCGGCAGGAAGGCGTTGAGCTTCTGCTCGACGAGCCTGGGGTTGTCGCCTGAGGCGATGGCCAGGACGCCCTCCAGGGTCATCTCGCGCAGCATGGCCTCCTGGCCGGAGCGGGTCTTGAGCTTGCCGGCGATGGGGGTGCAGATGAGGTTGGCGATCACGGCGCCGTAGAAGGTGGTCAAGAGCGCCACGGCCATGGCCGGGCCGATGCTGCTGGGATCGTCCATATTCTGGAGCATCTGGACCAGGCCGATCAGGGTGCCGATCAGCCCGAGGGCGGGGGCGAAGGCGGCCAGGGTGGTGAAGATGCTGGCGCCCTCCCGGTGGCGCTCGCGCAGGGCGTCGATCTCGGTGGACAGGATGGCCTCGATGGCCTCGGTCTCCTGGCCGTCGATGACGAGCTGCAGGCCGGTGATCATGAAGGGGTCCGAGACCTTGGACAGCTCGCCTTCGAGGGAGAGGACGCCTTCGCGGCGGGCCTTGCTGGAGAAGTCGATCATGAGCTTGATGCGCGCGGCCGGATCCTCGGGGCGGTGAAACACGGCATGCCTGGCGATCTTGAGCGCCCCGAGGAGCTGGCCGAGCGGGAAGTTGATCAGGCCCGCGCCGAGCGTCCCGCCGAAGACGATCAGCACCGAGGGCACGTCGACGAAGAGCATGAGGCTGCCGCCGAGGAGGATCGAGACGACGATCAGGCCGAAGGCCAAGACGAAGCCGATGAGGGTGGCAATATCCATGAAGCTCCTCCACCTTGAGGGGCCGCCGCAACGGGGCGACCCGCATGTCGCCTCTGTCATCGGCAGGCCTCAGGTCGGGCGTGAATCGCGCCGCGTCAGCTCCTGGCCCTCGCCTCGCCGTCGCCGGATTGACGCCTCGGCGTGCCTCGGCGGCCCCGCGCCAAGGCTTTGACACATGGCGGTTGGCATCGGCCTTGCTCTTTGTCCCTTCAGACACCCACGGGCCGCAGCGCCCGAGCCAGGAGGGACTGAGGATGCCATCTGTGAACCAGCAAGCGAGCGTGCCCGTCGACGCGGACCTTGATCGAACCCGAAGGTGCGTATGGGCCTCGATCCTGGGCTTGTGGGGGACCTTCGCGACGGCGGTGATCCTTCAGGCGATGTTGTCCGCGCCGGCCTGGGCCTCCGAGCCGATGGAGATCGTCGGCTTCGGCCTCGAAGCGGCCGGTGAGGGCGGCGAGATGGTCCGGCTGGTCGTCCGCACGAGCACGGGGCTGCCCATAGACCCCGCGCGGATCCACTACAAGGTCAAGGACCGGGTGGCGCGCATCACCTTCGAGGGCGTGCCGATGGCCGCCTCGCTGGGCAAGGAGGTCCAGTTCGACATCGCGGGCGTGCGGCGGGTGGAGAAGGGCTACGCCATGGTCGACGGCGAGGCCGGCAGCCTGGTGCGGCTGCGCTTTGACGCCCCCGCAGAGGTGGCCATCGAGGGCAAGGCCATCGAGACGACGGCCGACGGCCTCTCGATCCTGATGCCCTTCGGTCAAGCCCCCAAGGAGCAGGCCGATCTTCTGGACGCGGCGCTCAACGACGAGACGCCCGCCCCGACCGCCGCGCCGCAGGGCGAGCCGGAGCCGGCGGCCAAGGTCGGCGCCCTGGGGACGATGCTGGGCGCGCCCGCGGCGCGCGGCGACAAGGCGCCCGACGGGCCGCGCGACGCGGCGCCGGAGAAGACCGCGCAGGGCGGCGCCCCCGGCGCCACGCCGCTCAAGCTCGCCGACGAGGCGCGCGGCCCGTCGATGGGGCGAGTGGCGGTGAGCCTCGGGATCGTGGCGCTGCTCATCGTGCTGCTGGCGGTGGGCACGCGCAAGCTCAAGGGGGCCGGGCTCGGCGGCGGGCCCGGGCTGCGGACGCCGGTCGTCAAGGTCCTGTCCACCCACCGGATCGCGCGCGGCGTGCGGGTCCTGGTCGTCGACGTCATGGGCGATCTCCTGCTCGTCAGCCACGGCCAGACGGGCCTTCGGACGCTCTATCAGATCCCTGGCGAGAAGGCCGCGCTCCTGCGCGGCGAGGGCTCGCCGGGGGCGTTCGGCGAGTCCAGGGACCAGCGGGTCGCGTTGCAGGGGACCCTCAAGGGGCTGCTCGGCCGCCTCTCGGGGCCAGCGGCCGAGGTTGACGACGCGCCCGACGACGGGCTCCACGAGACCCTCGACGCGCTGGCGGCCAGCCTGGAGCGCCCTGCGCCGGCCCTCTCGCTGATCAAGACGCGCGCGGAGGACTCGGCGACGGGCGGCGACGCCGAGCCCGCCGACTTCGACGCCTTCTTGTCGCGCCGCATGGTGCGCGACAGCTGGCGCCCGGCCGAGACCCCATCGGGGAAGACCGACGAGGCCGAGGCTCGCCGCTCCAGCCGCGAGCCTTCGAACGAGCGCCCCGCGGGCCTGCGCCCGAGCGGCGGCGACCAGGAGCTCGACGACGTGACGCGCTCGATCCGCAGCCGCGCCCGCGCGCTCGGGAGGCTCTGATGGGCGCCCTCATCAACGGCGTGGGTGGGCGCGGCGCGCGCCTGATGCTCGGGGTCCTGGCCGCCGCCGCCGTCCTGCTGATCGCCGGGCCGGCGCTGGCGCAGGTGCCTGCGGTGGTGCCCCCGACGCCGACGGGCCTGCAGATCAACCTGGGCGCCCCTGGCGTCGCAGGCGGAGAGGCCTCCGGCGTCATGAAGTTGACGGTCATGTTGACCCTCATGGCGCTGCTGCCGGCGCTCTTGATGACGATGACCTGCTTTACGCGGATCATCATCGTCTTCAGCTTCCTGCGCCTGGCGCTGGGGACGCAGCAGACCCCGCCGAACCAGGTGCTGATCGGCCTGAGCCTGTTCTTGACCCTCTTCGTCATGGCGCCGACCCTGACCCAGATCGAGCGCGAGGCCTACACGCCCTACGTCGAGGGGAAGATGGACACGACCGCGGCGATGGAGGCCGGCTCGGTGCCGCTGCGCACCTTCATGCTCAAGCAGACCCGCGAGAAGGACCTGGCGCTCTTCTACAAGGTGTCCGGGCAGGCCAAGCCGACCACGGTCGAGGAGGTCCCGATGGTGATCGTCATCCCGGCCTTCATCATCAGCGAGCTCAAGACGGCCTTCGAGATCGGCTTCTTGATCTACATCCCCTTCCTGGTCGTGGATCTGCTCGTGGCCTCGATCTTGATGTCGATGGGCATGATGATGTTGCCGCCGGTGGTCATCAGCCTGCCCTTCAAGCTGCTGCTCTTCATCATGATCGACGGCTGGGCCCTGATCGTCGGCACCATGATTCAATCTTTCGGCTGATCTGACCGATGTAATGAAGTAACAAAGCCCCTCGCCATGGCCCACGGAAGGCACCTTCGGCGGGACGCGCTCGGTGACTCAGGGAGGATCGATCATGAGGTGCGTCGCCGTCATCCCCGCGCGGGGCGGGTCGAAGCGAATCCCGGGCAAGAACCTGGCGATGGTGGCCGGCAAGCCCCTGCTTGCCTGGACCATCGAGGCGGCGCAGGACGCCGTCGGGGTCGACCACGTCTTCGTCTCGACCGAGGACGAGGCCATAGGGCGGGTGGCGAGGCTCTACGGCGCCGAGGTCATCCCCCGGCCCGAGGCGCTGGCCCAGGACACCACGTCCACCGAGCCCGTCCTGCTCCACGCGCTGGACTGGCTCTTTGAGGTCTGCGAGATCGCCCCCGAGCTGCTCGTCACCTTGCAATGCACCAGCCCGCTGCGCGGCGCCGAGATCATCGATCGGGCCATCGCCGAGATCGATCGCTCGGGCTGCGACGCGGTCGTCGGCGCCCACCCGACCATCGACTACTTCTTCTGCGGGGAGATCAGCCCGGATGGGCGCTTCGTGACCCGCTACGACCCTCAGTCGCGGCCCAGGACCCAGGACATCGCCCCTCGCTACCGGGAGAACGGCTCGACCTACGTGACCCGCGCGGCCTTCCTGAGGCGCACGGGCTGCCGCATGGGGGGCGACATGCGCGCCGTCCTGATGAGCCCGCTGGAGGGCCTCGACATCGACGATCCTTACGATCTTGAGCAGGCCCAGCGCCACCTGGAGGTCAAGACGACGGCGCCTTGCCTGGCGCTGCGGTTGTGACGCGGGCGGTCCGGATCAGGCGCCGGCCTCTCGCGGCGCCCTTGCTCCTCGTGTGAGGGCGGCGACCTCGCCGGCGAGCGCGTCAGCGCGCGGCGCGGGCGTCGCAGGCGTCGCGCAGGCGCTTGACCATCTGCTGGACCTTGTCCATGGCGACGTCGCGGACCAGCGCCGTGGGCACGACGGCCGACACGTCGACATAGGACTGGTAGTCGACCTTGGTGGTGCCGGGCCTGGGGCCGTCGGTCAGGATCCAGGCCCCGCGGATGACGTTGGCGTCGCCGCTGAGCCGGTTCCACGAGATCGCGTCGACCTGCGCGCCTCGCCGGGTCGTGCGGCGCAGCGTGTACTCGGCCTCGGCCAGCACCGCGTCGACCTTGAAGTGGATGTCGCGGCTTTCGCCCTCTTCGCGGACGACCTTGAAGGACTTGATCTCAGGGAAGAGCTTGAGGAAGGCGTCGAGATCGTTGAGCACCGCGAAGACGACCGCGCGCTCCTGCTCGACGGTGAAGGAGGCCCTGAGACCCTTGACGCCCTTGTCCTCGGCCTCCTTGACCACGACCTCGTCAGCCCTGGCGACCTGCGGCGCCGCCGCGATCACCCCGAGCGCCACGGCGACCCCCACCAGCCCGATCCACAGCCTCATCGATCCCTCCGAGCGCTCGCGCGACCCACACCGGCTTCATCGGCGCACAGCTTAGCGGCCTCGGGCTCAAGATCGCAAATCGCCGTGTCGGCCATGGGTGCGGTGGCTCGGAGCGGTGTGCTATACTGTCTTCCCGCCCGCCGTCATCACGGCGCCGGAACCGCGTGCAAGGAGCATCGACAGCCGGCCTTGGACCCCTTGATCCTCAAAGCGACGCGCCGGTGTGCGGCGGCCCTCTTGATCGCCGGGCTGACCCTGGGCTGGCCCCAGCTCGCCTCGGCGGGTGAGGGGATCATCGTCCTGAGGGAGGCTCCGGGGGGAGTCGGCCCTGGCTGGGGCGGGTGGCTCGGCGCGCTGACGCGGAAGACGGGCCTGCCGGTCCACCTTCACGACCTCGCGCCCTGGCCTGGCGAGCCCGCCGAGGGCCAGATGGACGAGGCGCGCGCCGCGTTCAAGAAGGGGGAGGACGCCTTCCTGGCGCTGGACATGCGCGAGGCGGCGGCGGCCTTCGAAGACGCCGAGCGGCGCTTCGACGCGCTCTTGACGGCCCACCCCTTCTCGCTGGCGGTGCACCAGTCCTTGAGCCGGAGCGCCTTCTTCAAGGTCCACGCGCTGATCCAGGGTCGCCAGCGGCGCGAGGGGCGCAAGGCGCTCTCGGATCTTCTGTCCCGCCACCCCTTGATGGAGCCCGATCCGGGGATCTTCCCGCCCGACTTCTGCGACGAGGTCACGGCGGCGCGGCGGCGGCTGGTTCGAAAGGACAAGGTCAGCCCGGTCACGCTGCGCTTGACGCCGCCGGACGCGCTCATCAGCGTCGAGGGCCAGCCGCTGGCGGCCGAGGGCGGCGCGTTGACGGCCCCGCTGCCGGCCGGCCCGAGCGCGATCAAGGTCGGCTGGCCGGGGGTCGGGGTCCAGGCGATGGACTTTGACCCGTCGGGGCCTGGCGGAGCCGCGATAGACCTGCTCGCGTGGCCCGAGGCGCTGCCGCGCACGAAGGCCGGGGTGCCGGCCTCCCCGGCCTTGATCGAGGCGCTGCGGGGGCGCGGCTTCGAGTCGCTGATCTGGATCACGGAGGGCGGTCCGCTGGGGCTCGACGGGCCGGTCATCTTCGCGCACCGGCTCTCGGACGGCGGCCTGACGGCGGTGGTGGCCCTCTCGGGCGAGGACCCGTCGGCGGCGGCCGTGGCGCTCGGGGAGGCGCTGGGGACGAGGGGGGTCGAGGTCCTGCGCTGCGCGCCGGACGGCAGCGTGGTGGAGGACGAGGCCCTCGAGGACGCGCTGGAGGCGCTGGTGTCCGTCAAGGTCGAGGGAGGCCCTGGGCCTGAGCCCTCGGAGGGCCCACGGGTGCGGCTGGGGTTGGAGTTGGGCGCGGGCCTTGGGGTCGCCACCCAGGTGACCAACCCGGGGCTGGCGCCGACGCTGATGGTCTTGCGGCCCGATCTGGCGCTCATCCTCGAGTCGGGGCGGGTGGATCTCGGGATCTCGGGTCGCCTCCAGCTCGTGGACTTCTCGGCGCTGGTCGAGCCCTACGTGCGGTGGCGGCTCGGCGGGGTGAACGTGCGTGCGGGCCTGGGGATCGGGGAGATCAACCACCGGATCGTCGAGACGGAGAACCGCCGCACGTCCACGCAGGGCTTCATCGGACCGACGCTGGGCCTGGAGCTGCCCCTCGGGCCGGTCGTCATCGGGGCCTCGCTCCTGGCCCCGCTGCACCCGGCGCCCACGATCCACGTCGACCTGACGATCGGGCTGGCCTTCGATCTGTAGCCCTTGATCGAGGGGGTCGGGCCAACACGGCGATCGACCGAAGTCTCTTTATTCATTCAGGATTTTTTCAAGGCGGCCAGCCGGTGACCCGCGAGGCAGGGGAGGGCAAGCGGGATCAGATGTCCTTGAAGGTGACCTCGACGGAGTAGTCGGTCGGCAGGTCCTCGGTGGTGACGTGGAGGTAGAAGTTGCCGGGGTCGGCCCTGAACTGGAGCTGGCGCAGCTGCTTGGTGGAGACGGGCAGGTCGAGGTCGCTCATGATCTGGCCGACGCTGTTGTGGACGGTGATCGTGGCGGTGGCCTCGACGTTGTCGAAGTTGGCCACGACCTTGACGAGGCCGGTGTTGTTGACGGTGAAGAACTTCCAGTCGTCCTGATCGCCGCCGACGAGGTCGACGTTGTCGATGACGACCTTGTTGAGCGGCATCTCGATGGCGGTGGTGCGGAGCATGTCGCCGCTGCTGTTGCGGTTCGGGTCGGCGGCGATGTTGCACGAGATGCTGGCGAAGAGAAGGGCGCCGATGGCGAAGGGCAGCGCGGTGGTGGTTCGCATGGCGGGTGTCCTTGGTCAGAGGGCGTCGTAGCGCACTTCGAGGGTGTAGGTGGTGTTGCCCTCGCGGGCGTTGACCATCAGGAAGTACTGGCCGCCCTGGCCCTTGAAGGTGATGTTGTCCAGGATGCCGCGCGTCACGTCCTTGTAGTTGGACATCAGGACGCCGCGCTCGTCGGTGACGGTCAACTCCCCGAGGGCCTTGGGGTTGTCGAAGCTGATCTTGATGGTGAGGATGCCCGGCCCGGGGATGGTGACGTACTTCCAGTCGGTGGAGTCGCCGCCGAGCGGGTCGAGGTCGTCGATGATGGTGGCCCCGATGGAGATCTCCGAGGCCCCGCTGCGGTCGCGGTCTGGGCCGCTGGTGCGCTCGGGGGGCAGCTCCAGGGGTTGACAGGCGGTCGCGGTCGCAAGGGCGAGGGACGCGGCCAGCGTCAAGAGGAGGGTGGCGCTCTGTGTCATGGTCTTGTCGCGTGCAGGGAGGTTCATTCAACAATCAGGATAGACATCATCCCGCGTCAATTTTTCCACGCGCCGGCCTCAGGGTCAAGCGATTGGCCCTCCATCTCGGCGATGGCCGCCTTGATCCGGGCTCGCAGGAGGGCCTCGATGGCGTCGCGCCGCGCCGCGCTCTGCGCCTCGGCCCTCAAGATCAGCGCCGGCTGCGTGTTGCTGGCCCGCACCAGCCCCCAGCCGTCTTCGAAGATCACCCGGACCCCGTCGATCGTGACCACCTCGTGATCCTGACCGAGCGCCAGCCCGACGCGCTCGGCGACCTCGAACTTGATCTCGTCCGGGACATCCTGGCGCAGCTCGGCCGTGGCGAAGGTCTGCGGCACGTCCGCCAGCGCCGCGCTCAGCGGCCCGCTCTGGAGGCTGACCAGCTCAAGCAGCCGCGCGGTCGAGTAGATCGCGTCGTCGAAGCCGAAGTAGCGGTGCTTGAAGAAGATGTGGCCGCTCATCTCACCGGCCAGCAGCGCCCCCGTCTCCTTCATCAGGCTCTTGATCAACGAGTGCCCCACCCGGCCCATGATCGCCACCCCGCCCCGCGCCCGGATGTCGTCGTAGAGCGTCTGGGAGCACTTGACCTCGCCGACGATCGTCGCCCCCGGCGCCTCGGCCAGCACCGCCCGGGAGAAGAGGATCATGAGCTTGTCGCCCCAGATCACCTCCCCGAGCTCGTCCACCACGCCGAGGCGATCCCCGTCGCCGTCGTAGGCGATCCCCAGATCGGCGCCGTGGGCCGCCACCGCCGCGATCAGGTCGTGGAGGTTCTCGGCCTCGACCGGATCAGGGTGGTGGTTGGGGAAGGTCCCGTCGGGCTCGATGTAGAGCGGCACCACCTCGCACCCGAGGCGCTCGATCAGCGGCACGGCCACGAAGCCCGCCACCCCATTGCCCGCGTCGACGACCACCTTGAGCGGCCGACCCTGCGGCCAGCCCCCCAGCGCGATGTCCCCCGCCACGTGATCGCCATAAGGACCGATGACGTCCACCTCCCTGATCTCAAGCGGCGCGTCGACCCCCTCGAAGTCCCCGCGCTCGATGATCGACCGCAAGGCCTGGATGTCCTCGCTGTGCAGCGTGTCCTTGCCCACCATCATCTTGAAGCCGTTGAACTCCGGCGGGTTGTGGCTGCCCGTGATCATCACCCCGCCGCCGAGGTCGAAGTGGAAGACCGCGAAGTAGAGCAGCGGCGTCGGGATCATCCCCAGATCCCACACCTCCACCCCGCAGGACACCAGGCCCCGCGCCAGCGCGTCCCGCAGCCGCGGCGAGTGCGTCCGGCAGTCCCTCCCCAGCCCGAAGGTCCTCGCCCCCCGGCGCCTCGCCAGCGTCCCGAGCGCGCGGCCGATCTCCTCCACCGCCGCCTCGGTCAGATCGACGTCGACGACGCCACGGATGTCATACTTGCGAAAGATGTGCGGGTTGATCGTCACCCTCGGCCTCCATCGGTCGGTTGAGGCGCCGGGCGCCCATCGCCCAGGCTCAACGCCACAAGCTACCAGAGCCCAGGGACAAGGCGCCACCCTCGCCGCTCAGATACCGCGCCGCAGGCGGCCTTGACGAGCCGGCGCCAGAGCCCCAAGATCGCCCCTCGACTCGACCGGAGGGGAGATGGAGCAGGACAAGGCACAGCGGCCCGGGCGCGAGGTGCTCGCCAATGTTCGCCTCGGGCTGGCCGCGACCCTCTTCGCCTACTCGTGGCTGACGATCATCAAGGCCCCCCATGAACTCCTGTGGAAGCCCACCATCTTCATCACCGAGGTCGGCCACCTCTTCGCGCTCGTCCCCCTCGCGCTGACCTTCGGCCGCCTGCGCCTGCGCCGCTCCCGGCTGGCCTTCGCGCTGGCGCTGGCCGCCGCGCTGCTTTGCCTCTCGCCCCTGGCGCGCTGCCTGCTCTCTGTCGACGATCTGGTCGCCCCCGCGCGCCTCGCCTTCCCCGATGGCGCGCCCTTCGAAGGCCCCGGCGCCCCGGCTCGCCCCGCCCCCATGGTGATCGGCGACCTCTGGCGCTTCGGCGTCCCCGAGGTCCCGACCAGGACCCTGACCTTCAGCCCCCAGCACGGCCTGACCCTCGACCTCCACGCGCTCCCGACGCAAGACGGCGCCCCCAGGCCCCTCGTCATCTTCGTCCACGGCGGCGGCTGGTCCACCGGCGACAGCACCCAGCTGCCCGACATCAACCGCCACCTCGCCGCCCGAGGGCTGATCGTCGCCGCCTTGAATTACCGCAAGGCCCCCGAACACCCCTTCCCGGCCGCCCACGAGGACGTCCTGGCGGCCATCGCCTGGCTCAAGGCGCACGCCGACGAGCACGGCATCGACGCGTCGAAGATCGCCCTGGTGGGCCGCTCGGCCGGCGCGCACCTCGCCCTGATGGCCGCCTACAGCGCCAAAGACCCCTCGATACGCGGCGTCTTCGGCCTCTACGGCCCCACCGACCTCAACTGGAGCTGGGATCACCCCGCCAACCCCCTGCTCTACCCAAGCCGAAAGGTCCTCAGGGACTTCCTGGGCGGCTCCCCCGACGAGCGCCCCGAGGCCTACCGCGACTCCGCACCCCTGACCCTGGCCCACCCGGGCGCCCCCCCGACGCTCTTGATGCACGGCGGCCGCGACGGCCTCGTCAGCCTGCGCCAGTCCGAGCGCCTCGCCGCGCGCCTCGACGAGATCGGCGTCCGACACGCCCTCGTGGCGCTGCCCTGGAGCAACCACGCCTTCGACGCCAACCTCTACGGCCCCTCCGGCCAGCCCTACGTCTATTGCCTGGAGCGCTTCCTCGGCGACACCCTGCGCTGACCCAGGATCACATGCGGATCGCAACCACGCGCGCCTGCCCGCCCTGATCGGTGACGATCAGGAAGAAGCCCGCCCTGGCCTCGTGGTAGCAGTTGACCAGCAGGCGCCCCTCGCCGAGCCCCATCCGATCCAGGTCGCGGCGCAGCTCCTCGCCGCTGGGCCGCCCGCCGAGCCTGTCCATGAAGTGCATCGGCTCGCCCCCCAGGATCTGCGCCCGCGAGCGCACCTCGCAGACCTCGAAGGGCGCCATCGCCGCCGACAGATCGCTCAGGTGCTCACCGAGGCCCTTCATCAACGCGGTCAGATCCCCCGCCTGCTCGGCGCCGTCGACGTCAAAGGGGTAGGCCGCGTAGCGCGCCGCCCACGAGCGCAGCGACTCAGGAGTCCCCGAGGCCTCCCGCAGGCTCCCGACCAGCGCCAGCGCGCCCTCCGGCCCGAAGGCCACCGCCGGCCAGCGCCCCGCGTCCGCAGGGATCTCGGGCGGCGCGGCCTCCTTGACCCCGGCCGACGCCCCCGATCTCGCGCCCCCATCGGCGCTGGCCGGCGAGGCGGCCTCCTTGGCCTTCTCCGCCGACGAAGGCGGCTGCGATCCAGACCCCTGTTCGGGGACACCCTCGCAGCCACCCATCAGCAGCAGCGCGCAAGCCAGCACCGCCAGCCCCTTCTCCCTTGAGCCACCCAGCAGCGCGCAAGCCAGAGCCGCCACCCCCCTCTCCGCCAGCCTTTGTCCAGTCCGCCTCGTCAAACCCCGCCTCACCTTCATCACATTCGACCTCCCCAGCCCCGATCGCACGGGCGCACTCGACGGCGGAGGTTACCAGACCACGGCGGACGCGCAACCTCGGGGCCTGCCGGTGTGGCGCCGACGCCGCAGCGCGCGCCCGCGCCGGGGACAACCGTCCCACCTCGGCGCCCGCACGTCCGCCCGGTCGACATTGATCCCGTCACCGTCGTGCTCCCCGGGATGGTCAAGGATGGCGTGAGTCTTGCTTTTTCAGGCAAGTCGGAGCCAGATTGTTCCACAGGAGAGCCACACCATGCCGCGTTGGAGCTTCTACAGCCTGTTGTTCCTGGCCGCGTTGACCCCGGGATGCGTCGGCGGCGTCGGCCTGCTCGACGGAGCGGCGTGCGAGGCGGACGCCGACTGCGAGCCCGGGCTGGGGTGCGTCGACGGGGCCTGCGCGCGGCCGTGCGCGGCCGACTCGGACTGCCTGCCGGGCGAGTCCTGCAACACCTGGCGCCAGGGCGGCGGGATCTGCCAGGCCGTCGCCGCCCAGAGCCCCGGCCCCGGCGCCCCCGACCCCGACAAGCCCGGCGGCGACCCCATCGGCGGCTCGCCCCCAGCGCAGGGCCTCCCTTGCGAGGTCGACGAGGTGCTCGCCGCGCACTGCCGACACTGCCACGACACGATGCCGACCTTCGGGGCGCCCATGCCGCTGGTGACCCTCGATGACCTCAAGGCGCACGGCGTCCGATCCATGGAGCGGGCCCTTGATCCCAGGCGGCCGATGCCTCCTCCCCCCAACCCCCCGATGTCGACCCAGGACAAGGACACCCTGACCTCCTGGGTCCAGGCCGGCATGCCCGCGGGTCAGACCTGCGACACCCCGCCGCCGGTGCGCGATCCCTCGACGCTCGTCCCCGAGGCCGGCCAGGAGGACTGCGAGTTTCCCCTTGATCTGCGCGCCTATGGGGCCACCGATCCCTCCAAGGGCTTCGAGGTGCCGCCCGAGACCGACCTCTACGTGTGCTTCACCTTCCGCGTGCCCTGGCAGGAGCGGGTCCACGGCCTGAGCTTCCGACCCATCGTGGACGACGCCCGCGTCCTGCACCACTGGCTGCTCTACTCCGGCGGCGAGCAGAACAACGTCGGGCGGGTCCGGGGCTGCAATGGGCAGCACAGCGGCGCGGCGCTCGTGGCCGGGTGGGCGCCGGGCGGCAATGACGCCGTCCTGCCCCCCGACGTCGGCATGGAGATGCCCCCCGGCGGCGGCCTCTTCACCCTGGAGATCCACTACCACAACGAGGCCGGCTACGCCGACGCCGTCGACCGCAGCGGCGTTCGCATCTGCGCCACGAGCGACCTGCGCCCGAACACCGCCGCGGTCCACTGGCTCGGCACCGAGCTGATCTTCGGCTTCGCGCCGGGCCTCCAGGACGCCAAGGGCACCTGCACCCCCCAGACCAATGTCCCCCTCAACGTCATCTCCTCCTCGCCCCACATGCACCGGCGCGGGGCGCACATGCGGTCGATCGTCCACCGGGCCAGCGGCGGCCAGGAGACGCTGATCGACAAGCCCTTCGACTTCGACAACCAGCTCATCTACGACACCCCCATGATCATCCGGCCCGGCGACACGATCGAGACGACCTGCACCTTCGACAACCCCGGCGGCTTCTTCCGCTTCGGCGAGCGCACCGAGGACGAGATGTGCTACAACTTCGTCACCGTCTGGCCCGTCGGCGGCATGGAGAGCGGCGGCTCCCTCGTCGGAGCCCTGCACTCCTGCCTGCGATGACCGCAGCCCTCAATGGACCCGAGCGCCCCAAGGGCGCGAGTTCATGTCCTGTAAGTGTTTGCCGTGTTTCGGTTTTTCTGACCCTGGCCCGACCCTCGACGCCTCACATCAACGCCCCAACGCCCCAACGCCCCACGCTCCTCGCACCGCCCCCTGCGGGGACGGGCTCGTCGGGTGGGGCTAGAAGCGCGGGTGGGCTGCGCCCTGTCGGTCGCAGGCCAGCGGGCGGACGAGCGCGGATCGCGGGGTCGGCTCGCCGCGTTGGCGGCGCCACTGGGTTTGGAAAGGGCGTCGTGACAAGGACGCAGCCCCTGGTGTCGACATCGGTCGTGCGCAGGCCTGCGACCGACAGGGCGCAGCCCACCCTGAAATTCTAGCCCCACCCGACGAGCCCGTCCCCGCAGGGGGCGGTGCGAGGAGCGTGGGGCGATCGTCGAGCGTGGGGTGATCGTCGAGCCTGGGGCGTTGGGGGTCGGCGATCGTCGAGCCTGGAGCCTTCGCGGAGCGATTTGTCTTGCGGGCTCCCCACTCAAGATGGGAATGACGCCGACCCTCGAAGGCGCTAATCTCCGAGGGACGCTCCCCACCCGAGAGAGAGCACGGCAATAGACACCCCGACGGACAGCCCAGCTCAAGATCGCCGCCTCGCCCGGCTCGGCCTCGGCGTCGCCTTGTCGATCCTCGCCCACGGGGTGTTCTCGGCGTGGCTGGTCTTTGGCGTGCCCGCGCCGATGGAGTCGATGATCGTCGAGTTCGAGTTCCAGGAGCGCGACGTGTTGAGCGGGCTCGGCCAGGGCACGCGCGATCAAGTCGACGGGAGCGCCAAGGCTGACCCGCCGCCGATCGAAGGCGAGCCGGCCCCGAAGGAGACGCAAGACGACCCCGCGCCGCAAGAACCCGAGGCGCCCAGCGAGGCCCAGGACCCCGACCCGGTCGAGGCGCCCAAGGATGGCTTCGTCGCGCCGCCCGCCGAGGAGCCCAGGCCCGACCCCACCCAGGTTGAGAAGGCCGACGAGGCCGACCCTCCCAAGGCCGATCCGCCCGCAGATGAGCCCCCCAAGGAGTTGGCCAGCGACGATCCGCCCGAGGCGCCGCCCGAGGAGGCGCCGGAGGTCGTCAAGCCCGAAGAGGCGGTCGAGGTCGTGCCGGAGGAGGAGAAGCCGGAGGCCGCCGATCCTGCGGTGGAGGACCCGGCGGGCGAGGGCGAGGTCGCCGAGCCCGAGGAGGACGAGACGCCGAGGGAGCCCTTCAAGGGGGAGGTGGCCTTCAAGACGCGGGCGATGCCGCAGATGGCCTCGATCGCGCCGGGCAATGCGGCCATGACCGTGGTGGTCGACGCCCGCGAGCTTCGGCGCTCGCACCACAAGGAGGATTACGCGCGCATGATCCGGTCGATCCCGGACTACCACCGGGTCACGGGGTTGAGCGGGGTCGAGCCCCTGGACGCCTACAACAAGGTGCTGATCACGTCGGCGAACTTCTTGTTGCTGACCGAGACGATGCTCGTGGCCGAGATCAGGCCGCCGCTGGACATCCAGGCGCACCTGGATCGGGTGGTGGGGGAGCCGCTGGTCTGGAAGGAGCGCTCGGGGGTCCAGACGGCGAGCCCGGTCGAGGTGTGGTGGCGCAAGAAGGGCGACCAGCGCCTCTTCGTCAGGCCGACGCCGGAGACGGTGGCCTTCGCCGGGCCCAAGCTCGTGCCCTATCTGGCCCAGCGGGCGCAGCAACAGGCGGAGGAGGGGGGGGCCTTCTTTCCAGAGTTTCCGGCCTCGATCGAGCCGGAGGTGGAGGGGCTGCCCGCCATATTTCTCCTTGAGATGAGCGGGTTTACGTCGAGGCTCGGGGGGCCGGCTGCGAAGCTGCCGACGCCGGGCGGGATCCAGATGGTGATCCACGACGACCTGCGGCCGCTCTTGAGGGTGCGGCTGGTCTTCGGGACCGAGAAGAACGCGGCGGGCTTCCTCAAGGAGTGGCCGGGGGTGCAGCGCGAGCTGGTGGAGCTGTTCGTGATGCGGCTGCTGGGCTATCGGGAGCTGCTGGCGCGGATCAAGGCGACGCCGGACGGGGACAAGGGGGTGTATCTGGAGGCGAGGCTTGAGGCGGGGGAGGTGGAGCGGCTTTCGAAGCTGCTGGCGCGCTTCGTGGAGAACACCTACCGGCACTTCTTGCCGCAGCCGGGGGACTGGCCCTCGCTCGACGCGGGGCTGGAGGTCGGCGTTGATCGTGCCGACGGCGTCGATCGTGCCGACGGCGTCTCCGACGGCGGTGATTCGGCCGGCCGCCAGGGCCTCGAAGGCGGGCCGCTCGACGGGGACGCGGGCGATCGGGGTGGGGAGTCGGGGCCGGACGCCATCGGCGCGCCGGTCGAGGCGGACAAGCCGGAGGCGGCGGGGGGTCGGGGGCGGTAGTTGCGCTTTGGAGGCGCGCGAGATTGGCAGCGAGGGCGTTGGCCCTTAACATGGTGTGTGTCCGGGTCGTCGAGAGGGCGGAGGAGCTCCAGAACTTGCTGAAGGGAAGGCCGATGAGAGGTTGTGTGAGCGTTGGGTTGGGGCGTCTGCTCGTGTGGAGCGCGCTGGGTCTGGGCGTCGCGCTGGGGTGGTCGCCGGAGGCTTCGGCGACGATCGCGCTGAGCTTTGATCTGGACGCGATGACGACGACGTCGGACGCGATCGTGATCGGCCAGGTCAGGGAGGTCGCCTCGCGCTGGGAGGGCCACCGGATCGTGACCGGGGTGGAGATCGAGGTGGCGTTGCCGGTGATGGGATCGGCGGCGCGCGGGGAGCGGGTGAGGCTGGACGTGCTGGGGGGCCGTGTCGGGGATCTGGCGCAGGTGGTCTCGGGGACGGCGCGCTTCGCGGTGGGCGAGCAGGTGGTGGTTTTTCTGGAGGAGGTCGGCGGCGGCTTCCAGGTCGTGGGCTTGTCGCAGGGCAAGTACAAGGTGGTGCGCGGGCCGGACGAGCGGCTGTGGGCCGTGCGGGATCTGGAGGGGTTGACGCTGGCGACGATCGAGCGGACGGCGCAGGGGCCGACGGCGCGACTCTCGGAGCTGGCGCCCGAGGCGCTCGGCGCGGTGCCGCTGGACGCGCTGCTGCGCGACGTGGTGCGCGGGATGCGGCGGATCGAGGTGCCGGCGCGCCCGGAGATCCTGGAGTGCCTGGGCGAGGATCTGACGCGGGATTTTGACTTCGGCGGCTTGCTGTCGGCGCCGAAGTGGGGTGGCCGATGAAGCGGCTGGCGATTCTTGTGGCCGTGCTGGGGGTGGCGTGGCCCCAGAGCGCGGAGGCCTTCGTGCGGACGTCGACCTGCTCGACGGGCGGCGGCGCCTTCGCGTGCGGGCCGGGCGAGGCGCCCAAGGCGATCTTCTGGCCCTCGTCGTGCGTCAACTATCACATCAACGAGCAGGTGGGCGGGCAGCTGGACGCCCAGGAGGTCTTTGACGCCATCGAGGCGAGCTTCGAAGCCTGGAACGGGGTCAACTGCAGCGAGCTGCGGCTGGCCTTCGCGGGCTTCTCGGACGATGACCGGGTGGGCTTCAACAGCGCGGCGGGCTTCTCGGGCAATGGCAACGTGATCATGGTGCGCTCGGATCGCTGGGATCACTCGCGGGGGGTGCTGGCGCTGACCTCGGTGACCTTCGATCCGACGACGGGCCGGATCGTGGACTCGGACATCGAGATCAACGCGGTGGACTTCACGTTGACGACGGACGAGGAGCGCGTCCGGATCGACGTGGCCAACACGATGACGCACGAGGCGGGGCACTTCCTGGGGCTGGATCACACGACGGTCGAGGACGCCACCATGTTCGCCACCGCGCCGCTGGGGGAGACCAGCAAGCGCTCGCTGGAGGGGGACGACGAGTCCGGCGTCTGCGACGCCTACCCGCCGGGCGGCGCGCCATCGAGCGTCTGCCTCGGGGCGGCCCTGGGCTTCTACAGCCGGGAGGAGGCCGGGGAGTGCGATGAGCGCTTCTTCTCGGATTGCGACTCGCCCCCGATCGTCGAGGACTCCCCGGCGCCTTGCGCGGCCTGCGCGGTGGCGGGGCCGGCGCCCTCGGCGCCCCTGGGGTGGGGACTGGCGCTGGGCGGGGCCTTGTTGATCCTGAGGCGGCGCCGCGCGGGGTCCGTGCGGCGTGGCGGTCGCGCTGGCGCCGGCCGCGCGGCGGTGGCGGCGGCGCTGCTGGCGGGATCGTGGCTGTCGGCGTCCCCCTCGGAGGCCTTCGTGAGCACGAAGACCTGCACGCCGAGCGGGGTGACGGCCTGCCAGCCCGGCGAGCAGCCGCGGGGGATCTTCTGGCCTCAAGCCTGCGTCCTGTACCACATCAACCAGGAGGGCTCGTCGGACACCGATCCCGACCGGGCCAACGCCGCGCTGGTGGACAGCTTCGAGGCCTGGAACGCGGTCGAGTGCAGCGGGATTCAGTTTGTATTTGGCGGCTTTACGGATGAAGACCGGGTCGGCTTCAACCCCTTCACGGGGCAGGCGCAGAACGCCAACACGATCGTCTTTCGCAACCAGGGCTGGGCGCACCAGAGCGGGGTGCTGGCCTTGACCTCGGTGACCTTCCAGCCCTCGACCGGGGTCATCTTCGACGCGGACGTCGAGCTCAACGGCGAGGACTTCAACTTCACGACGACCGACGTGCCCACCCGCACGATCGTCGACGTGGCCAACACGATGACGCACGAGGCGGGGCACTTCCTGGGGCTGGATCACACGACGGTCGAGGACGCCACCATGTTCGCCACCGCGCCGATCCAGGAGCTCGACAAGCGCACGCTGAGTCAGGACGACGTCGCCGGGATCTGCGACATCTACCCGGTGGAGTTCACGCCCGAGGGCGGCCAGTGCGCCGGGGCCGCGATGGGCTTCTTCGTCCGGCCGCTGCTCGGCCCGGACGACGGGCCGCCGCCGCCGCAAGCCGCCACGTGCGGCTGCGGGCTCTCGGGTCGGCCCCCGGAGGTCGCGGCGGGCCTGGGCCTGGTGGGGCTGGCGCTGGGCTTGTCGGCGCTGGGCGCCAGAGCGGCGCGCGCCTGAGCGGCCGTTCGCAGGTGTTCTGAGTCGCTCGCGGGGTCGTCCACATCCGTCGGCGCGGGATCTCGATCGATCCGGGCGAGCGCGGAAGGCCACCGGCGACGCTTTGAGGCAGACCCGAGCCAGGGAGGGCAGATGTCCGAGAGCGGGCACTACCGCATCAAGACCGTGGCGCGCTTGACGGGCATCGCGCCGGCGACGCTGCGGGCCTGGGAGCGCCGCTACGCGATCACGGCGCCGCGCAGGACCGAGGGGGGCCACCGGCTCTACGCCGATCAGGACGTGGCGCTCCTGCGCCGCCTCAAGGCGATGATCGACGCCGGGGTGAGCATCGGGGAGGCCGTCGACGCGCTCGGGGCGTCCGGTCGGGCCGACGCCCACGGTTCCGAGGATCGGGCCGATGCCGTCTCGGCGCTCAAGGGTCGGGCCGGCGTTGCCTTGACGTCGGTCGATCGTGGTGATGGCGCCTCGGCGCTGGTCGATCGCGCCGAGAGCGTCGATCGTGCCGACGGCGTCGTCGATCATGGCCGACGGCGTCTCGGCGTCGATCGTGCCGACGGCGTTGATCGTGCCGACGGCGTCTCGGCGCCGGTCGAGGATCCCTTCGAGGGGGTGCGGGCGACGCTGGTGGGGGCCTTCGTGTCGCTGGATCGGGACACGGCCGAGCGTGTGTTGCGTCCGCTCGTGCCGCTCTATCCCTTCGAGGTGACCTTCGAGCGGATCCTGGCCCCGACCCTGGTGCAGCTCGGGGCGCTGTGGACGCGGGGGGAGGCCTCGGTGGCGGCCGAGCACTTCGGGACGGCCTTCGTGCGCGAGAAGCTCTCCTCGATGCTCAGCGCGGTCAGCGCGCCGGGGCAGGGCAGGCCGAGGGCGCTGCTGGCCTGCCTGGAGGGCGAGCAGCACGAGCTGGGCCTGCTCTACCTGGCGCTGCGGCTCTCGGCGCGGGGGTGGGCGCCGATCTACCTGGGGGCGGGGATGCCGGCCTCGGGGCTGATCGAGGCCATGCGGCAGGTCAAGCCGGGGATACTCGCCTTGAGCCTGACCCACCGGGACGGCTCCGACGCCGCGCTGGGGCAGGTCGCGAGGCTCTGCGAGGCGGCCGGGGGCACGGCGGTGCTCGTCGGCGGCGCTGCGTGCGCGGCCTGGAGGGGGCCGCTGGAGGAGCTGGGGGCGCACGTGATCGGCTCGGACGAGGATCTCAACGCGCTGATCCGAGGTCTGCGCGCCGATCCGACCTGGGCGTCGGCCTGATCTTTTATCCTCGGCCTGATTTTCGGTTTTGCTTGCTGGTCTTTTGTTCAGTGTTTATGGGTGGGTGTCGATTCTACGGAGGTGGAGGGTACAATCGCCGACGAGGGGTGTCGGGCGGTTTGTGTCTTGCGTCGGTTTTGCTAGGATGTGCGTCAGGCGAGAAGCTGCGCCATATCGGTCGCAAAGAAGAAGTCGGCCCGTCGCGCCTCAACAGGAGGTGCGGGGCTCAGAGGGTTTGAACCTCGGGCGGTGAGATATGAAGGTCGAATCGGTACACTTTGTCCGTCACCTGTTGTTGGGCCTGATCGCGGCGGGCACGGCGGGCGTGATCGGCTGCGCAGGAGAAGGGATCGACGGCGAGGAGCCGGGCGAGCTGCGGACGATCGAGCAGGCGGCCAGGCCTACCGTGGATCTCAACGGCGCTGGTGGTGGAAGCGCCCACGCGGTGACCTTCACGGAGGGGACGACGGTCAACTGCACGACCGCTGACGCGACCCTGGCGGACAGCGACAGCACCAACCTCAACCGCATGACGGTGGAGAACAAGACCGACCTCGACGGGACCGCGGAGGTGCTCGACGCGGATGTTTCGAACACGGGATTGACGAAGTCATACAATACTGGGACCGCGACGCTGACGATCTCGGGTGTGGCCTCGGTCGCGACCTACCAGACGGTCATGCGCACCGTGACCTACAACAACACCTCGCAGAACCCGACGACAGGGGCGCGGGAGATCGAGTTCAAGGCCAGGGACACGAACAACGAGGAGTCGAACCAGGTCGACACGACCTTGACGGTCGTGGCGGTCAACGACGATCCCGTGGTGACGGTGCCGGGCGCGCGGCTCGTCGCGCGCGAAACGAACCTGGCGATCAACGGGATCTCGGTGGCGGACGTGGACGCTGCCGCAGATGACATCCAGATCAACCTCTCGGTTGCCAACGGCGTGCTGACGCTGTCGACGACCAATGGCTTGAGCTTCAACACAGGCGATGGGGCCGCAGACGCCGCGATGGAGTTCCTGGGGACGCTGACGGAGGTCAACGCGGCGATGGCCGGGCTCACCTACCGCGGCAACAACGGCTTCAGCGGGAGTGACACCCTGACGGTGGCGATCGACGATCTGGCCAACAACGGAAACGGCGGCGCGAAGACGGACAGCGACACGGTCGCGATCACGGTCAACTCGCCGCCGACGATCAACACCAACGCGGGCCTGACGGTCAACGAGGGCGCGACCGGCGACATCGGCGTCGCCGCGCTTGACGCCTCGGACATCGACGACGCCGACGCGGATCTGATCTTCACCGTGACGGCGCTGCCCACCGGCGGGACGCTCTTCAGAAACGAGGTGGCCGTGCTGCAAGGCGGCACCTTCACCCAGGACGATATCGTCAATGACCTCATCACCTACACCCACGGTGGCGGCGAGGTGCCGACGGACAGCTTCACCTTCAACCTGACGGACGGCGACAATACGATCTCGAATCAGAGCTTCAGCATCACGGTCACGGGGATCAACGATGTGCCGGTGCTGGCGACCAACGCGGGCCTGACGCTCAATGAGGGGGCCTCGGGGACGATCGGGACGGCGCGCCTTCAGGTGACGGACGCGGACAACACGACCGCGCAGATCATCTTCACGCTGGCGACGGCGCCGACGAACGGGGCCTTGCGCAACAACGGCTCGACGATCACCCAGGGCAACAACTTCAGCCAGGCCGACATCGACGCCAAC
>SXGS01335947.1_pt1 | contig 56547 bp, 41 predicted proteins | sample 3174681 | NCBI WGS metagenome assembly SXGS01 (sample SAMN11356861, study PRJNA531348) | freshwater metagenome | isolation source: freshwater sample F1-80 | place: China: Fuxian Lake, Yuxi | collected 2017-12-25
AAGAACCTCAAGACCACCGAAGTGTATACCCATGTCACGGTGGAGCGTTTGAAAGCGGTTTATGCCGCCGCGCATCCCCGGGCCTGATGTCGCAAAGCGGGAAAGGGCTCCGAAAACACCGACTCCTCCTGAAGAACTTTTGACGGACTTGGCTTCGGTGACCAGATTAGGACTGTCCGGTGCGTCACGGCTCCGGCACTTTTGAGATCATGAGCGAAGAATCCCTCAACAACTTTACCCCTCGCGCCCAGCAGGTTCTCGCCCTGGCGCGCAAGGAGGCCGATCGCTTCAACCATAACTTCGTTGGCACCGAACATTTGCTGCTCGGGCTGATCAAGCTGGGGCAGGGTGTAGCGGTCAACGTTCTCCAAAAAATGGGGCTGGATCTGGATACGGTTCGGCAAGAGGTGGAGAAGGAAGTCCGGGGCGGCGGGGAGGCCAAGTCGGGCGGCAACATTCCCTACACGCCGCGGGTGAAGAAGGTTTTGGCTCTGGCTGCCAAAGAGGCCAAAGCATTGAACCATACCTATGTGGGCACCGAGCACATTTTGCTCGGTCTCTTGCGTGAGGGTGATGGCGTGGCGGCCAAGGTGTTGCGGAACCTAGAGGTCGACATCGAGCAATGCCGCCAAGAAATTCTGAAGGAGCTGGACCCTCAGTTCCAGGCCGGCGAGGAAGAGGGTGGCGAAAAGGAGTCCTCTCCCGAAACCGTTGAGGCCGGTAAGAGTCCGACCCGCGGCGACAAGAACAAGGATCAGAAGACGCCCGCTCTCAAGGCCTTCGGTCGCGACCTCACCGAGATCGCCAAGAAGGGCGATATGGATCCGGTGATCGGCCGCAGCAATGAGATCGAGCGGGTCATCCAGATCCTCTGTCGCCGCACCAAGAACAACCCGGTGCTGCTGGGTGAGGCCGGTGTGGGTAAAACAGCCATCGTGGAGGGGTTGGCCCAAGAAATCGCTAAGGGCAATGTGCCCGAGTTGTTGGCTGCCAAGCGGGTGATCACTTTGGATCTCGCGTTGATGGTGGCGGGCACCAAGTACCGAGGCCAATTCGAGGAGCGGATCAAGGCCGTGATGGACGAAATCAAGAAGGCCAAGAATGTCATCCTGTTCATTGATGAGCTGCACACCATCGTGGGGGCAGGCTCGGCCGAGGGAACCATGGATGCCTCGAATATCTTCAAGCCGGCTCTCAGCCGTGGAGAGCTGCAAATCGTGGGTGCCACGACGCTGACCGAATACCGCAAGTACATCGAAAAGGACTCCGCTCTCGAGCGCCGTTTCCAAACGGTCAAGGTGGAGCAGCCGTCGGTCGAAGATGCAATCGCCATCCTGACCGGTCTCAAGTCCAAGTACGAAGACCACCACAAGGCCGAGTTCACCTCCGATGCCGTGGAAGCATGCGTGAAGCTTTCGGATCGTTACATCACGGCTCGATTCCTGCCGGATAAGGCCATCGACGTGCTCGATGAGGCCGGCTCCAAGGCACGGATCGGAGCGATGCAGCGGCCGCCCAACATCAAGGAGATCGAGGCTGAGATCGAGTCACTGAGGCAGAAGAAAGAACAGGCCATCAAGGATCAGGACTTCGAGGGAGCGGCCCAGTTGCGCGATCATGAGAAATCGGCCAAAGAACGCCTCGAGAAGACGCTGGCCGACTGGAAGACTGCCAAGGACGAGAAGCGGGTGGTGGTCACCGAAGATGACATCCTTCAAGTGGTCGCTAAGTGGACGGGCATTCCCCTCAAGCGGATGGGCCAATCCGACATGCAGAAGCTCTTGGCCATTGAGGACGAGTTGGCCAAATTGGTTGTCGGTCAGAAAGATGCTGTTGCTGCGCTGGCCAAGGCATTGCGTCGCGCCCGAACCGACCTCAAGGATCCTAAGCGCCCGATCGGCTGCTTCGCTCTGCTGGGCCCGACCGGCGTCGGAAAGACACTGTTGGCTCGCACGTTGGCCGAGCAGATGTTTGGCAGCAATCAGGCCCTCATCCAACTCGACATGTCCGAGTACATGGAGAAGTTCACCGTGAGCCGTCTGATCGGTTCGCCGCCGGGCTATGTGGGTTATGAAGAAGGCGGTCAGCTGACCGAGAAGGTGCGTCGCCAACCCTATTCCGTGGTCTTGTTCGATGAGATCGAAAAGGCCCATCCGGACGTGACCAACATGCTCCTGCAAATTCTGGAAGAGGGCAAACTGACCGACTCCCTGGGGCGCGTGGTCGATTTCCGCAACACGATCGTCCTGCTGACCTCAAACGTGGGATCCGAGGCGTTGCGCAAGCAGGGCAGCATGGGCTTTTCGAAGTCCAGCGACGATGCGAGCTATGAGACCATGCGGGTTCGGGTGTTGGACGAGGCCAAGAAGTTCTTCCGGCCTGAGTTTCTCAACCGTTTGGATGACATCGTGGTCTTCCGCTCCTTGGGCAAGCCCGAGCTCAACATCATTCTCGATCTGGAGATCACCAAGGTGTTGGATCGGATCCGTCGCAAGAACGTCACGGTCATTCTCGACGACAAGGCTCGGGAATTCCTCATCGAGAAGGGGTTTGATCCGCAGTACGGCGCTCGCCCAATGCGTCGAGCCATCGAGAAGCATCTTGAGGATCCTCTCGCCGATGAAATCCTGCGTGGGACATTGATGGATGGGCAGCCCGTCACCGTGACCGCCGACACGGAGAAGCTGATCTTTAAACAGCGAAGCGAGGCGCCCGAGGGGGCGTTGAGTTCTTAGTCGACCGAGTCAGGAGAGGAATCTCCAACTACTTCTTGAGGGTCCACACTGCCCCTCCCGGTGAGTTTTCGCTGGGAGGGCTGGCAATGAGGAGGCCAGCCAGATACTTTCAAAGTCACAGGAATCCTACGTGCCGGTACACCTCATCCATCAACGGTTCCGCTCCTTCATCACCCAGCTTGGAGAGGTTTCCCAATTGCTGATGGAGTCCATTGCCTCCTTTCATCATCAGCGGCCGTCCTGGAAGGATTTTCTCTACCAACTCCATTTCATCGGGGTGAAGAGCCAGAGTGTGGTCATTACCACGGGAGCGGCCACGGGAATGGTGCTCTGCGCCCAGACATTCCTGCAGTTCCACAAGGTGAAGATGGACACTGCGACGGGCGCGGTGGTCAGCATTGGCATGAGCAGCGAGTTGGGGCCGGTGCTCGCGGCCTTGATGCTCACGGGTCGGGTGGGAGCCTCCATGACCGCCGAGTTGGGCACTATGAAGGTGACTGAGCAGATCGACGCCCTGCGGACCCTCGCAGCGCACCCGGTAGACACGCTGGTGATGCCGCGCTTCCTGGCGCTTTTGGCCTCGGCCCCGTTGCTGACCGCAGAGTCTGTGGTGGTGGGCATCGTCTCCAGTTGGTGGGTGGGGGTGAATTTGCTCGGCATCGACAGTGCGTACTACTTGGTGAACATGACCCGGTACACCGATCCCCCGGACGTGCTGACAGGTTTGATCAAATCCTTTGTTTTCGGTGCCATTATCGCGGTGGTCAGTTGCCACAAGGGACTGACTTGTCAGGGGGGAGCCGAAGGGGTCGGAAAGGCCACGACCGAGGCGGTGGTGGCCGCGAGCATTAGCATCCTGATCGTTAACTTCTTCCTCACGCTGTTCCTGTCGCGCGTGTTTTACTCCTGAACTTGAATCCATGATCGAGGTTCGAGACGTCACCAAGAAGTTCGGGAGCCAAACGGTTCTCCAAGGGGTGTCCTTAGACATCCAACGCGGTGAGGCGGTCGTCATCATCGGCCGCAGCGGTGGCGGCAAGAGCATCTTGCTCAAGCACCTCATTGGATTGCTCCAGCCAGATTCCGGAACCATTCGGGTGGATGGTGAGGACATCACGACGATGGACGAACGCAGCCTCCTTCGGGTGCGACGGAAATACGGGATGCTCTTCCAGATGGCGGCCCTCTTCGATTCGCTGACCGTCGAAGAGAACGTGGGGTTTGTGCTTCGCCGGCAGGGTCTGGAGTCGGAGACCGAGATCCGTCGCCGAATCGATGAGGCCCTAGACATGGTGGAATTGCCGGGGATTGGTCACAAGATGCCCAGCGAACTCTCCGGCGGCATGCGCAAGCGGGTTGGTTTGGCCCGAGCGATCGTTTACCGGCCGGAGATCGTGCTCTACGACGAACCCACCACCGGCTTAGACCCGATCGCAGCCGACAACATTGATCGACTCATCCGCCGGGTTTGGGAAACCCTTCACGTCACCAGCATCGCTGTGACTCATGACATGAAGAGCGCCCGCACGATCAGCAATAGGATCCTCATGCTCCATGAAGGGCGGATCTATTCCGAGGGACCGACTTCGCAAATCTTGGAATCGACGGATCCAGTGATTTATCGATTCGTCAACGGCATCTCGACGCCACAAAAATCTGAATGAGTGAGTTCATGGAACGAAAATCCCCCGCAGCACAGGTCGGCCTCTTTGTCCTGATCGGACTCGTGCTGATCGCCGCATTGCTTATCCACTTCAGCAAGGGAGCGTCCTTTTGGCGTTCCGGCCGAACGATCCTGATTTCCGCCGGCAATGTCGGTGGGTTGGTCGCGGGCGCACCGGTCAACATGTCCGGTGTCCGCATTGGCTCCGTCGAGGACATATCGCTTTCGGCCGACGGCCGGAGGGTGTCCATCCAGTGCCGCATCGAAAAACCAGTGACCATCTATGGTGACGCCCGCTTCGAGATTGAGCAGAGCGGGTTCCTGGGTGATCAGTTTGTAGCGATCATTCCCACGAAGAATGCGGCTCCGGCGCTTCAGGACGGGGCCGTCGTGACCGCCGTGGATCCCTTCAATTTGCAGGAGGCGGCCCGCAGTGCCGTGGGGCTGATGACCCGATTGGACCAAGTGGTCGAGCGGGTGGATCGCATGATTCTCTCGGCGTCGACCCTCAAGGACGTGACCAACACGCTAGCCAACCTGCGGCGGACGTCCGAGCGGTTGGATCGCACGCTGGGAGAGGTCGAATTGCTGGTGTCCTCCGAGAAGCCTGCCGTTGCGGCGACGGTGAGCAATCTTCGGGCATTCTCGGCGACCCTGACTCCGCTGGCAGGGCAAGTTGGAGCCCTGGCGGCCCGGGCCGACTCGCTATTGGTGCGTGCTGACACTTTGGTTGCCACCAATGAGACCACGTTGCGCGAAGCATTGGGCGGATTTCGAGATGCCTCTTTGGCGGTGCGCGACTTGACGCAGGACCTTCAGGCGGGGCGTGGAGCCGTTGGGGCCTTGCTCAAGGACCCCAAGCTCCAGTCCGAGTTGGGGGCCACGCTGATCAACCTCAACACCGTGTCGAGCAACCTCGCCAACAACGGTCTTTTCTGGAAACCCCGTCGCGTGCAACCGCTAACCAATACCACAGGCTATCCGGGTCGCGGCCCGTTTCGCTGAGCTAGGCCGATTCCGTGGGCGATAGGCCGACGATCTTTCTTTCCGGGCACTTCGGGCCAGGCCGATTGACAGTCGTGGGTGGGGCTTAGACCTTCCTTGGATGGAATTGGTCACACTGTCCCGAGTCTTTATTCTGGTCGAGGCAGACCTCATGGCGACCCGACTAGAATCCGCCGGGTTTACCCCATTTATTCACGGGGTCGACGCCGCCCTCAGTAGCGGTGGCTACTCCATGGGTACGGGAGGGATTCAAGTGAAGGTGCCCGCCGACCAGGTGGAATCCGCGCTTCAGTTCTTGGCGGAGGTTCCGGAGACCGACGTGTGGGGCGGTGAGTTCCTGGCCGTGTACAATCGGGCCCTGTCGGCATTCCGTTCGGGGCGCTCTTCGGTGGCGACCTTGTGTGATCCGGCCGATACCGCCTTCTTGCTGAAGAGCGGATGCTCCGTTCAGGAGCTCTACGATTTCGTTGAGGACGCTGTAGATTATGGCGAGCCCGATTTGGAAACGGTCCTCGATGTTCAGAGAATCCGGAGGGATTACTTTTTGGGAGTTCTGCGGGGAGAATGGACAGGGCAGGTGGTGCCCATGTCGGCGTTGCCGCTCAAGACCGATGCCGTAGACGGAATTGCTTGGTTGCCCCGTTTGATCGTCAAGGCGCGGCTCAAGCTACGCGGAGAAATGCCACCGGATCTTATGTACGGGTGCGGAGGCGATCGGCCGTTTCTCCGGCGCATGGGACTCACGCTTCCAGGATTTCTGGAACTGGTGCGCGACAGTGGAGACGATGATTTAGCAATCGTCGAGGCGGTGAAAGGTTCCCGGGACGCTGCCACTCGCTGAGGATGCCGGAGAAGAGGCCGTTGAGTTTCTGGGCTCGGTAGTTTTCACACCGTCACTGACAGTTGTTTTCGGCCACCCGGAGGCCGCCCAAGGACATTCCTAACACCCCCCGGAGGCCCTACCACCACCCGGAGGCAGCCTGATGGCTTCCTTTAACAACCCTCGAATGTAGCCTAAGGGCTTCCGAGGTAGGGACCGATCTCCGAGCGGTCCGGCGCTGCGGCACTGCCCGTCGAGATTGCCTGCCATGGAGAGTGCCAACACCTCGTCTTGGAAAAGAAATTGGCCCTGCAATCACCACCGTGCCAACGGCATCCTTCCGGATTAATTTAGCACGAACGAGGCGTCTTTGGTTTCCAGACGAATTTTGTCAGGGATGTGATTGGGATCAATGCGCACCAAGACGCGGTGTGTGCCGGCGGCTAGTGCTACTGAGCCATTTACCTTCGATCCGTCCACCCACAGTTCGGCACCCTGAGCGGCGGTGAGTTGGAAGCGGACGGTGCCTGGCTGGGCCAGCTGGATTTCGGTCACCGCCAGCACGGCGATTTTCGAGGACCAGATGTTGGCCTTGGTTGCGCCCTCCATGAGGGTCCGCGTGAGATCTCCATTGACCCGGGAGAGGACCTCGGTCCAGCGCTTGTCCTCGAGGGGTTTTTTCCACATCCAGTCGGATTGGCCGTTCTGCTGGTCGGTGTGGACGATGTTGGCCAAGCGCCATTTGCGGGCCACACCGCCTTTGCTGGCATCGAATTCACCGGGTTTGCCGAGTTGTGAGAGGAACGCCACCAGATCGAGTTGCTCGGCTTCATTGAGCGAGTCGAGGAGGCCGGCCGGCATCAATGAGGCGGACGCCTGAGTGCGAGATTCCAGGTTCGACTTGGCGATGACGATGTCCTGATTGGCCGTGCCGCGCAGGACCAGCTCGCTCGCCGACTCTCGGACCACGGTTCCGGACAGGGTCTGCCCATCCTTGGTCTCCACGATCACGCCATGGTAACCCTCTTTGATTTTGGCATTGGGCATTAGCAGCGATTCCACCAGGTAATCGGGCTGTGCGCTGGCCCCAATGGAGGTCATGTCTGGACCGACCCGTCCACCCGCACCGCCAATGGCGTGGCAGGTGATGCAGGCCAGGTCGGATCGGCGGTAGACGAGCTCACCGCGTTGCGGATTGCCGCTGGCCGCTGCCCGGGTGGCCATTTCGCGGATGAGTTGGTCGGTGAAGGCTTGGGTGTCGGCGGACAAACCGGCCCCCTTGGCGAGAGTGAGCACCAATTCCATGTCACTGCGACCGCCTTCGCGTGCCACCCGCATGCCGGTACGGGCTGCCGCGGCCGGGATTCCCGAAGTGGGCAAGAGGGCTGCCAGGCGTTTTCCAGAACCCTTAATTGCCAGCAATGAACGCCAGAACTCCTGGGCGATTTGTTCCTGATCCAACCCCTGGATGGCGGAGACCAGAGCGGGCCCGGCCCCACCGAGGTCCAGCGCAGCCCAAGTCAAAACCGCACGGCGTCGGGTCGCAGGATCTTTGTCTTCCGCCAGTTGCTTCAGGAGAGGCAGGCTTCCGGCTCCTTGGAGACGAAGGACTTCGAAGACCGTGGTCCGGACTTGTTCGGACGGGTCATTGGCTAGGCGGGTCAAGGATTGGACTGGAGGCGGAGTCTTCCAGTCGCCGGTGAGGCGCAACGTGGCCGCACGGACGGAGTCGTTCGAAGATTCGAGTAATCCCAAAATCCCCGTGGCATCGCCCTCGGGCCGCACCTTGCGGGTTCGGGCCGCCTCGCCCAGCGAGGTCAGTGCGCGTGCCGTGGCAGCATCATCAAATCCACTCGAGACGGTTTGTCGCAGCAGCGCTCCCAATTCTTTGGGGGCACCGGCCTGACCAATGAGCTCGATCCAGGGGCCGGAGCCGTCCCGCGGGAGGCGGCGCTCTTGGATGACGCGCCCCAAGACTCGGCTCGCCTGTTCGGCTCGGATGGCCTTCAAGGCAAAGGCCAATTGTTTTTCGCGCCCCTCGGATTTCCAAGCACCCGATTCCAAGGCAGCGATCCACGGCTCGGAGAGTTCGTTGATCGTCAACCAGAGGGCGTAGTCCAGGGTGGGATCCATGGGCTGTTCCAGTGCGCTCAGAGCCAACTCGGCAGATCGGGCTCCTGGAATCTTGGCCAGGGCACGAAGGGCCTCCAGACGGACCCGTGGGTGGGTGTCTTGGACTAGCTTCGAGAGGGTTTCAAGCCGTTGAGCCGCGTCGCTGGCGGTGTCGGCCTTGGAAGCGACCGGGACAAGCAGCAGCGCACTGGCGAGGACGAGTCTGCGGAACATGTTGGGATCATCGAACGGGAAGGCCTCCGCCTTCAAGTGTCCGATCATCAAAATTAGCGATCGTCCGCTCCTCCGAGCTCAAGTTCCCGATTCGCTCGCCGGCTTTCGGCCCTGCTCAAGGGGTCTCCCGGATCAATGCTCTCAATTCGATACCCTTGCCATTGGCCGGGTTGAAGCCCCCCACACGAATCGTGCGCAGCTCAGGAAACCGAGCGCTCAGGTGACCGAAAGACTTTCCGTCGGGCAGAATACAAAGTCGGGATCCGGGTCGGGCCAGAAACTCCCGTGCAGCCGCCTCGTCTTTCAGGTGCTGGATCCAGGGCCCACCCTTGGGTCGCAGGTACCAGTACAGGCTGGGTTCCTGGAATTCGAGGGTCGCCAGTTCGGTCTTGGGGTTGATCCAGCGCCGGCAGTCTTCGGCGAGGCGAGGCACCGGCAGCAGGCGGGCAAATAGCCCGAGGCCCGGCAAGGCAATCAGCAGCAGCATAGCCAAGGTCCCGATTGTCAGTCTCCCGAATAGTCGCCAAGCCGGTGGACCGCTCGCAATGGCCTTGCCCAACCAGAGTGCGATGAGAGGAAAAGCCGGCAGAGTATAATGCGGGAGCTTGGTTCGGATTAGGGTGAAGACGACAAACACTCCGGCGACACCCGCCAAAAGGTATCGGTCGATGGGTGATCGGGGAGGGGTGGTTCGAGCGCGCCAAACCAACCTTACCAGCCAAGGAGACCAGGGAAGAAATCCCACCAGCAACGTCAGCCCGTAGAAGGGCAAGCTGCACAGATAGCCGAGCAATCCCTTCAGCCCATGACCTTCCAATACCCCGACAGACCGAGCAACGACGTGCTTGCCGATACCCACCTGGAAATATTCGCCCCGAGTCGCCAACAGGGCTGGAATGCCCCAAATGGCCACAAGTCCCAGGGTCAGTGCTCCGCCAAACCACCAGAGTCTGGGTTGCCGCCAAGGGCTGGCAGGATCGGACGGCAAAGACAATCGTCCACAGGCCAAGAGAATGGCCGGCAGGCCCGCCAGCCAAGCCACGGGCCCCTTGGCGAGAAACCCTAGGGCCAATGAGGTGAAGAAAACCCAGAACCATCCGGCAATGGCTCGTCTCCGACCACGGGCCTGATGCAGTTCCCACCCGGACCAGCTCGACAGGGTGAAGAAAAACACCATCACCATGTCCGCAACGGCGAGGTGGGCGTGGACAAAGGCTTGGGGGCAGGTGACCCAGAGAATCCCGGCCATCATTCCGGCACAGTTTCCGGCGAGGCGTCGTCCCCAGAGGGCGAGCAAACCGGTGGTCAGAGTGGCACAGAGGATGGAGGGAAGTCGTACCGCCATTTCGGTGGCCCCCAAAAGAGAAATACTTCCAGCCTGGAGCCAGTAGATGAGAGGGGGTTTGTCGAAGCGGTACTCGCCATTCAAATGGGGCACCACCCCGTTGCCAGTTTCGAGCATCTCCCGGGAGGCTTCTGCAAAACGAGGTTCATCCCGGTCCATCAAAGGCAACAACCACGATCCGGCGCCGAAACAGCTCAGAGCCACCGCGAGCAGGACCACCCAGCTCCAAGCGGGCCATTGACCGTGTTCTCTCGGGGACCCGATTGAGCCTTCCATCGTTTCCGAGGCTGGCAAATTCGAGGGTCAACGGAAAGCCGAAGGGTGCTGTGAGTTGGAATTGTGCTGAGAGTGGATGAACTGCTTCAGGGTCAGATGAGCCGCAAGGATTCAATTGGATGGGCCCGGCTGGCTGATGCCTTCTTCCGCTCGAGCGTCGTTGTTTGCCCGTTACGGGCCTCCAGCACGAGCCTCAGCAGGGCTCGCTCTTCAACTCTTGCCTCGTCTTGCAAAAGAATCCGCCACGCCACCCTTTGGCCCACACAGAATCAGTTCGGATGAGACGGGGTCGGTGGATGTTTCAGGATTGTTTCGTTCCAGTCCGAGTTGGTTTTGTCAGTGTTGACGTGTGCAATTAACGCACTCAGTAGACCCGCACGGGATTAAAGCAGCTGATCTCGTTCCAGAGGCCGGTGCCGATCGCTCGCATCTTGTCGGGTATTGGCTTCTTGGCTGGGCCCTTGTCGGATTACCGTTTCTGGGTCTGTTGTTTTGGTCCGATGATTGGTTGCGCTCGCAACGGTCAGCCTTGGGCGGAAAGGGTTGGAACCTCTTGGCATCGACCATCAGCGGTTCGGCCAATGGATTTGTTCTGATTCCCGCAGTTGTGGGGTTGGGGGTGTGGTTCAAACGTAGCTCGCAACGCAGGGCTGCCAGGCTCCTAGGGGCGATGTTGCTGTCCAGCCTTGTGTCAGGCGTTGCAGGCACGGGACTGCGATCGATCATCGGCAGGACCCGACCAGAGGTGTCGGTGGAGCAGGGGTGGTTTGGTCCACGCAAAGATGGACGTTGGATTATCGGACGCCACGCCTACGCATCGTTTCCCTCCGGACATGCTTCTTTAGCTGCAGGTTTGGGTTTTATGGCCTTCGTCTGGGGTGCTCGTACTGGAGGCCTGGGTCTAGCTTTTGCACTTGCGGTGGGTTGGTCCCGGTTCCATCTGGGAGCCCATCGGGCTTCAGACGTATGGGCTGGTTTGCTCGTTGGAGCGCTGACGGTCACCCTTTTATGGCCATCCTGCTGGGCTTGGGTCCATCGAGGGAAGCGACCCAGTGGGTGGCCATGGAGTGGGTGGGTGGTGGGAGAAATTTCTCACAACACCCCGGTCGACTCTCGACAGGGCTGAACTCGACGCCCTTGGGGCTCGAGGTGATGTCACTGTGTTTGGATGGGTTCTAATTCATGCCCCAGAGACTGTAAGAGAACCCAGCGTTTCTTTCTGATTCGTAGACGAGATCTAAAGTTTGTCCCGGCAATGGGCGATAAACAGGAATGGTCAGGTCCGAGGCTCCTTTTCATGGGCGACTCGCGATCACGGCTTGTAGGCGCCATGCAAATTCAAACCGTTCACAATCGTATCCTGATACTGACTGTTTCCGCTGCAATCGTACCTATTCTAATAGTTTCAGTTCGAGGGCTGTTGGGAGAGGGGATCGGTAAGTATTCTAGCTGGTGGATTGCGGCCGTTGCCGCAGCGTCGATAGGCGCTTTGGGTTCCTTGACCCGAACGGCCTTGGCCGACTTTGAGAAAATGCCCGCCCAAGAGTTCGAAGACACCCAAGGCAAGGCGCTGGCGGAGGCCTTTCGGGCACTAGCGACTGCTGAGAAGAAGTGCAAGGATCTCGAGTCCCAGAACGAACGCCTCCAAGATCGATCTGTTTTTCTCCAGGGAAAGATCCGCGATTTGGAGGCGGAGATGATTGCTAAAACTGAGCCAAAACCGCTGGGGATTCTCGATGGATTGCGCTCGATGATCAGCAAGGCGGGTGAGCGAGTGACCACCACACTCACTGGGGGGGCTCAGTTGGAAGTTGGTTTGGCATTGTCTAAGGAAGAAGTCGATGGGGTGCAAATCATGCTCGATTCTTTGGGACGCAAACTGGCCCGTCCTCCGGTTGAAGAAATGATGGAGGCCAACACTGGCGAATATTCCACCCGAATGCTGTTGGTTGAGGACGATCAGACCAGCCGTCGTCTCATAAGGGCCCTGCTTCCCAAAGAACTTAAAGTGTCCATGACCGAGGCCGAAGACGGTCAGGCGGCGTTGAGCATGATGGAGAAGCCCCCGTACCCGGATATCATTGTCTGTGACGTGTTGATGCCCAACATGGATGGATTGGAGTTCATTGCCCGCCTTCGCGCCCTTCCGCGATTCTCCAATATCCCGGTGGTCATGATCTCGGCCAATGCGTTCAAGGACAACGTTGCTAAGGCGGCCGCCCTCAAAGTGACTCGTTTTTTGAGCAAACCCTTGGAGCGGAAAGACTTGAGCGACGCCATCGAGGCCGCCCTGAAGGAGGTCAGTAGCAAGGGGTCGGCCCTCTTCGAGGCTCAGCAACGCCTGTGTCTCGATGACAAGGCCTACTTCGAGTTGTCGACGGGTTTCTCGCGTGCCATCGGCGAGTCCATCACCTTTGTGCGTTCTTCGATTAGCCGGGATCGATGGCAGGCTGCGGCTCTACGCGTCAACGCCCTCAGAGGATCCATCCAGATGGTGGGCGACGAGCGTCTCTCGGTGGTCATTACGCGGCTTGAAGCTCAGTTGAGGCTGGCTGACATCACCGGCGTTACCATTGAGCTCGAGACGCTCGAGCAGGAAAACGAGCGCTTCATGCGCACTTTGGTCCACCTCTACACTGCAGAACTAAAACCCGCTTCCGAGGGAGCCAATTCTAACATGGCTGTAAAAACTCCGAACTGATGCCCGTTCAGCGCGCGCCTTGGGGTTCTGGCGCCGGAGGTCAGGCATTCACCCGGTTGAATTCAAAGCCCACATGAGGTGTGTCCGATTTTGGCAGCACAGGCATAAGGCTGAGCGGCATCAGGCCGAGCGCCATGAGGCCGGTCGGAAACTGGAACGGCCGCTGTGCAAAGCCTTCTTCCTCAAACGCAGCACTGGCCGTAGCCTCCGCGAGTGATTTCGTTGGCCGATACTTCCGCGGGACAGGAGCCCACCGATTGGGTGGAGCCTGTTCGGGAGATCTTTTCCCCAAGCGGACTGCTTTCCCGGGCCAGCAACTTTGAGTACCGCCCTGAGCAACAGCAGATGGCTATGGCCGTCGCCTCGGCACTTCAGAACCGCCAGCATTTGCTTGTGGAGGCCGGTACCGGTGTTGGTAAAAGTTTTGCATACCTGATTCCGGCAATTCTATTTGCCGTTGGGCGCAAGAAGAAGGCGGTGATCTCCACCCACACGATTAATTTGCAGGAGCAGTTGGTGGAGAAAGATCTGCCCGTCCTGAAGCAGGTGCTCCCGGTAGACTTCAGTTTCGCGATGCTGAAGGGGCGCTCGAATTACTTGTGCACCCGCCGCCTGCGCAAGGCCATGCAGCAATGTGATTCGCTCTTTACCTCCCCGGAAGCGGCCGAGTTGCGTCGGATCGAAGAGTGGAGTCGCACCACCCAAGATGGTTCGCTGAGTGACTTCTCGGTGGAACCCGATCCCAAGGTCTGGGAGCACGTCTGCTCTGAGCGCGGGTTGTGCACTCCCAAGAAATGCGGTTTCCAGAGTGATCAGGCCAAGTTGGGGCCCGTTTGTTTCTTCCAGCGCGCCCGCCAGAAGATTCTCGGAGCCGATGTGTTGGTGCTCAACCACACCCTGTTTTTTACATTGCTCAACGGAGTCGAGTCCGATCCCGAGGGCGGTGTCCTTTTCAAGAACGACTTCGTAATCTTCGATGAGGCTCACATGGTCGAATCGGTCGCTGCGCGGCATATCGGGGTGCGGGTAAGCAGCGGCCAAGTCCGCTATGCGCTCCAGCGTCTCTGGAACCCACGGACCGAGAAGGGCCTTTTGTCCACCTTGCGTTCGGCATCCAACGTTCGATTGGTGTCGGATGTGCTGAAGGAGACCGACGACTTTTTTGTGCGGGTGGAGGACTCCTGCCAGGAGTTAGCCCGATCGGCGACCCCGTCGGACTCGGATCGGCCTACGCCCAGTGAACAGCCCTCCCGGGTTTGGAAAGAGTTGCGGATCCGCAGGCCAGACCTTGTCCAAGACAGCCTGACCCTACCGCTGCAGCGCTTGCGCGAGCAAATCCATGAGCTCATCCAGACCTCCGAAGACAAGGAGACGGGCGAGGAGTTGATGGAATGCAACCGTCGCTTGGCAGACCTTAAAGTGGCCGTCTCCACTTTTCTGAGTCAGACAGCCGAGGATCATGTCTATTGGGTGGAGCGTTCTGGGAAGACTCAGAAGAATCTTTCGTTGAATGCGGCTCCGGTCGAGGTGGCCGACTTTTTACGTCAGCGGCTCTTTGAATCGGGAACTTCCGTGATCCTGACCAGCGCCACCCTCGGAACGACAGGGCCTTCCGGAGCGGCCGCCGCCCCTTCGATTCCGCTGCCGCGGTCCCCGATGTCCGCGGCGTACCCCGCGGGCTCCGCGCTTCCCAGAGCAGGCTCAATAGCGGCGCTTCGCTATGTGGCCGGAAGGGTAGGGGGTGAAGAGGCCCAGGGGCTTCAGGTGGGTTCGCCGTTTGATTATCCCCGGCAAATGACCTTGTTCGTCGCAGGCAAGATGCCCGATCCCCGGGAAGCGGGTTATGAGGACGCGCTAGTTCATTGGATCGAGCACTTCATTACTCGGACCCATGGCAAGGCCTTCGTGTTGTTCACGAGTCACCGATTGATGCTCCAGGTCGCGGGGCGGATGGAGTCGTTCTTTGGTCGACTGGGACTCGAGTGCTACGTGCAGAACACCGGAATGCCTCGATCGACCATGTTGGAAAAATTTCGAGAAAACCGAGATTCGGTCCTCTTTGGAACCGACAGCTTTTGGCAGGGGGTGGACGTGCCGGGTGATGCTCTGAGCAATGTCATTATTACCCGGTTGCCCTTTGCCGTGCCGGACCACCCGTTGGTGGAGGCCCGGATCGAGCAAATCGAAGCCGAGGGCGGCAACGCCTTCAGCGCCTTCAGCCTTCCAGAGGCCATTCTCAAGTTCCGGCAGGGTGTCGGCCGGCTCATCCGAACCAAGACCGACACCGGGATCGTGGTGATTTTAGACAATCGCGTGCTGACCAAACGCTACGGCAAGGCGTTTCTGGAGTCGGTTCCCCCGTGCCCGATGGAGATTGTTTGAAAGGCTCGGCCCGGATCCATTGTTGGTTTCTTCCCGTGAACCCACGGTTCAATGCTTCCCTCGCGCCTCTCGGCTTCGGTAGGTTGGGGCCGTGCATTTCCGCAAGGTGACGTTGGTGGGCGTGGGCCTGCTGGGCGGTTCGCTCGGTATGGCGCTTCGGCGCCGTGGCCTGGCGGATGAGGTCCAGGGCTTCGTCCGGCGGGCTTCCTCGGTGGCCGAGTGCCTAGCTCTGGGCGTGGTGGACCGGTGTTCGCGCAATCTGGCCGAGGCCGTGGTGGATGCCGACCTAGTGGTCTTGTGTTCCCCGGTCGGGCAGAGTCCTGGGTTGTTCCGAGAAATGTCCCGGCACTTGTCACCCGATTGTCTGGTGACGGATGTGGGCAGCGTGAAATCCGATCTGGTGGCCGAGATTGAGCCGTTGGCCCAAGGGGCGGGCGTTCGATTTGTCGGCAGTCATCCGATGGCCGGGGCCGAGAAGAGTGGTCCGGCCCATGCCCGGGCTGACCTGTTCGAGGGAGCTGTCTGCGTGGTGACTCCTACGACGGCGAGCGCCCCCTCCGCCGTGCTCGCCATCCGATCCTTGTGGGAGGCGGTGGGCTCGCGGGTGCTTCAAATGAACCCGGTGCTCCACGACGATTTGGTGGCCCGCTGCAGTCACCTGCCGCATGTGGTGGCCGCTGAGTTGGCCAACTACGTCCTCAGCCCGGTCCACCCGAAGGAACAATCCGATCTCTGCGCCGGCGGATTTCGCGACACCACCCGGATTGCCTCCGGGTCTCCAGAAATGTGGAGAGACATCGCCTTGGCCAACCGGCGTCACCTCTCCCGGGTGCTGGGAGTCTTCATCGAGGATTTGTCTGAATTCCGACTGGCTCTGGACGCGGGTGACGAGAAATCCATCGAAGATTTCTTCCGCCAGGCCAAATCCCGAAGAGATCTCCGCTTTCCCGATCCCGAGCCCTAGAAAACCGCCTGAGCCGATGCCGCTGCCCGACCTCATTGAGATCGTTCCTCCGCCTTCTCCCACCTTCGTGTCCATCACGGTACCGGGATCCAAGAGCATCACCAATCGTGCTCTTATCTTGGCGGCCTTGTCGTCCGGCACGGTCACGCTGACCGGGGCCTTGTGGAGCGAAGACACGCACGTCATGACCGAGTGCTTGCGTCAGTTGGGATTTGCTGTGGGTGTGGCCCAAGACCTCGCCGAGGAGGCTAATCGCGTGATTCAGGTGGAAGGGTTGGGGGGGCGGATTCCAAGGGCCGGCACGGAGTCCTCACCCTTAGAATTGTATGTGGGCAATGCCGGGACGGCGGCCCGTTTTCTGGCGGCCATGGTGTGCTTGGGAGAGGGGTGCTACCGGTTGTCAGGGGTGCCCCGAATGCATGAGCGCCCCCAGGCGGCCTTGCTTCAGGCCCTCCGCTCGTTGGGATACCGGGTGGACGCACCCGGAGACCGTCTGCCTGCCGTGATCCACGGATCCGGTCCTCGGTCTGGGGCATGCCGGGTCAGCGTAGCGGAGAGTTCGCAATTCGCTTCGGCCCTCCTGCTTCCGGGGAAGGTGGCGGGTTGGGAAGTGCAAATCGCCGACGCCAATCCGGATGAGTTGCCGTATGTCGAAATGACCCGTCGACTGGTCGAGTCCTTCCCGCACTCCGGCGGCAATTTCCAGGTGGAGCCCGACGCCTCTAGCGGCAGTTACTTTTGGGGCGCCGCCCGTTTGATGGGCAAAAACCGGGTCGAAGTCGCCCGTTGGCCCAATTCGGGATGGCAGATCGATGCACGGTATCCGGACTTCCTCGATCTGCCGGCCGAGGTTTCGCGCGAGAGCGATCTGGGAGACAGCATCATGACGGCCATCACGCTGGCTTCCTTAGAAAACCATCCGGTCCGCTTTACCGACTTGGGGCGTTTACGCCTGCAAGAATGCGAGCGGGTCCAGGCGCTGCGCACCGAATTAATTAAGTGCGGTGCCAGCGTGACCGAGTCCGGTGACAGCCTGCTGATCCGTCCCTCAATCCTGCACGGGGCCGAGATCGAAACCTACGACGACCACCGCATGGCCATGTGCTTCGCCATGCTGGGGTTAAGGATTCCTGGTATGCGATTGGGCAACCCTCGCTGCGTCCGCAAGACCTTCCCCAATTTCTTCCGCAAACTGGCCGGGTCGCCCCCCTTTGGTCTTGGGGCGATCATTCTCGATGCCACCACCGGTCGAGTGCTCCCCCTGAACGAACTCAACGCTGAATGAAGACCAAGACACTCAAGCTCCCCCAAGTCATTGCGGTCGACGGTCCCAGCGCGTCGGGCAAGGGGACCTTGTCCCGTCGGATGGCCCGCGAATTGGCCTATATTTATGTCGATTCGGGAGCCATGTACCGGACGCTGGCCTGGTATTGCTTGCAGCGGCAAATTCGACTCGAAAAGCCCATGACCGACGCCGACGAAAAGGCCGTCGTTCGTCAGCTTCGCAGCTGGAAATGGGAGCTCCGCGTGATCGACGATCAGGCATGGATCCATGTCGATGGGTATTTCCCAGCGACCGAGATTCGCACCGATGTCGTCGAGAAGGCGGTCCCGGTCGTCGCACAAATTGGCAAGGTTCGGGACTGGATGGTGGCCCGACAGCGGGACTGTGCCGCCCTCGGGCCGCTGGTCATGGAGGGACGCGATATCGGCACCGAGGTGTTCCCGTTGGCCCCGGTGAAATTCTTTCTCGAGGCCGATGCCGCAGAGCGTCAGCGCCGGATTACCGACCGTGGGGGATCCACCGACGGAGCCTGGCGCGATAGCATGGACATCCATCGCAAGAAAGGGGCACTAATCCCGGCTCTCGATTCCGTCCGCATCAACAACACCGGACAAACCCCGGACGAGACCTTTGCCGTGCTCATGGGCCATGTCCGCGAGCGCCTCGGGTCCCGTTTGGAGAATCCGAAGCAGGAATGATCTGATGGCTCCGACCCCTCGAACGATGCGGATCGGGTGGCTGCTTAAGCTGCTGTTGGGATGGGTCTGGATCGGTTCCTGGGTTGCCGAGGCTGCCGGCAATGAGGTGTTGGTCATCTACAATGCTCAGATGCCTGCCTCCGAGGCGGTGGCACGGCATTATGCCCGGCGGAGGTCGGTGCCGGATTCCCAACTTTTGGGCCTTCGCCTTCCTGATTCGGGGACCATTTCCCGTGCGGACTACATTTCAGGGATTCAGGAACCGGTCCGCAGGCATCTCGTGGAAAAAGGCTTGGCGGAGTGGGTGCCCGATTCCAGTTCGCCGCCGCAGGGTCGCAAGGCAACGGCCCGGAATCGCCTGCGTCTCATCCGCTCGGAGATTCGCTACCTGCTTCTGTGCTATGGGGTGCCGTGGTATATTCCTCACGACCCGTCGATGCGCAGTGAAACAGGGGGCATCCCTGCCCAATTTTTGCGCAATGACGCCTCGGTGGACGATGAGTTGGCCTTGCTGCCTCGGCTGGGTTTTAACGACCCGATTGCGACCTCCCCCAATCCTGTGGTCGGAGCCACCAATGCGGCCCAGATCCACCCCACGAATGGCGTCTTCATGGTGACGCGGTTGGACGGACCCACGCCGGAGATCGCTCGGGGCCTGGTGGACAAGGCGCTGGAGGCCGAGTCTCGGGGATTGTGGGGGCATGCCTACATTGACCTGCGAGCCATTACCAATGGGCCCTATTGGTGGGGCGACCGGATGATTACCAATGCAGCGGTGGCCGCCAAACGGCTGGGATTCGAGACCTTCGTCGACAATCAACCCGCGAGCTTGGGAGTCGGATATCCCCTGAGTCAGGTGGCCCTCTATGTGGGTTGGTACGACAGTGGGGTGACTGGACCGTTCTACCGGGCCAGCGTCGAATTCCTCCCTGGAGCCTTCGCCTACCACTTGCATTCCTTTAGCGCGGCCAACCTTAGATCGGCCTCCGAAAACTGGGTGGGCCCGCTCCTAGCCCGCGGAGCCACCGCCACCATGGGTTGTGTGGCTGAGCCTTATTTGGAGTTCACCCCCAATCCGGCCATGTTCCTGGAACGTTGGGGATACGTCGGGATGACCCTGGGCGAAGCGGCAACCGCGGCGCACCCGGTGCTGTCCTGGCAGACGGTGGTGGTGGGAGATCCGTTGTACCGGCCGTTTGGTCGCCTGCTGGCTGACGATGGCAAACGCCTGGATGCTGCCAACGATCCGTCGACGGCCTACGCGCTGGTCCGCAACGCCAACTTCCAACTCATGGCGGGCCGCCCGGTGGAAGCAGTGCGCGACCAGCTCGAGGGACAACGCTGGGCCACTAATCATGCTGTCGTGGCCGAAAAAATAGGACGTCTGTACTGGTCGAGCATCCGGGTCCGCCGGGCTTTGGAGTGGTATGACACGGCCCTAGGTCTGACCAACGCCACACCGATGCAGCGTCGTCGCCTGCTGCTGGACAGCATCGAGGCCCATCGTGTCCTCGGGCAGCCGGCCGAGGCGTACCAATGTCTAGAACAGATCATTGTCACGTCGCCTCCGGATGTAGACATTCAGGATCTACGCATCCGTCAATTGCAGTTCGCCCGCGACATGCGGGATGTGGAAAAAATCACCGCCGTTTCCAATGAAGTTCAGCGCCTGGGTGGGAAGCGGTGATTCATTTGCAGGTTCCTCGTGTTGCTATGACCCCTGAAGCCCTCCGACACCTCGTTGAATCGGATCTCGTAATGGGTCGCCTTATCCAAAAAATCGGTGCCTGCACCTTGAATCCAGAGCCTCAGCGAACTCCGTTCGAGTCGCTGGTCCGGGCTGTGGCCCACCAGCAGCTGCATGGCAAGGCCGCTGAAAGTATTTTGGGACGGTTTTTGGCTCGATTCCCCGGCCGCCGATTTCCTCGGCCCAAAGACTTGGAGTCGATCACTGATGGAGACTTGCGATCCTTCGGCTTCTCGGGCTCTAAGGCGGCCGCCATCCGAGATATCGCCGCCAAGGCCATCGATGGCACCGTGCCCACTTCACGGAAGATTCGAGCTCTTTCTGACGAGGAGATTGTCGATCGACTCAGCGCCTGTCGCGGGGTCGGGCGGTGGACCGTCGAGATGCTGCTCATCTTCAAGTTGGGGCGGCCGGACGTTTTGCCGGTCGACGACTTCGGCGTTCGGGAGGGGTTCCGTGTCACCTACGGGCACGAGGCTCAACCTCGGCCGAAGGAGTTGTTGGCCTTGGGTGAACGCTGGCGTCCGTTTCGAACGACCGCGGCCTGGTACTTATGGCGGGCTGCCGATGCCGCGAAGCTCGTAGCCAAGGTTTTAAAACATTAAATGGCTGGTTCGGAAGGGAATCCGCCTCCCGCCAGGGCTGTCAGGACTTTGGGACTTTGGGATAATTCTTCACGAGGGCCTGGGCAGTCTCGCGGAGGATGGTCACCAGCTCGGGCGGACTGAGCACGGTGGCTTGGGCCCCCCAACCCAAAATCCATCGGCTAATTTCCTCAAGGCTTCCCAGCCGGAGATGGATCTCCACCCCGCGGTCGGGAAGTTCAGTCAGCGTCTGCGAGGGATGCCACCGCTTCTCGCGAATGTAGTCGGCCACGGCCCGCGTGAAGCAGATGCGGACTTCGAAGTCTCCGGTGCGCGAGTACACGCCGAAGCTGTCGCTCAAATGCCGTTCTAACGCGAATTTGGCCGGGCGCTGGAAGGTCTTTCCGGTCGGTTCAGCTTCGGCAATCCTGGAAGGCACAAAGGTTCGGATGGCCTTTCGAAGATGGTCGTGCGCGAAGAGGTACCAGTCTCCGTTCACATTGCCGATGTGGTAAGGATCTACGGTGCGCTCCTCGAGGGCCGCCCCGGGCTTGCGGTAGGTCAGGCGGAGGGTCTTGCCGGCTGCGGCGGCCTGGGCCAGCCGATCAATGATCCCGAGGTCTACGTTGGGCTCGGCGGTGGTTCGGAAGGAAATGGTTTGCGTCCATTCGGCTAGATTCAGAGAGACGGTGTCCGGCAGCGAACGCTCGAGTTTCTTGAAAGCGGTGAGGAGGCGTTTTTCGAAAGGGGTGCCGCGGTATTGCTGAAGCGCCTTCTCAGCGACCACCAACGCGAAGAGCTCTCCCTCCGTGATTTGTAGGGTCGGGAATGAATCCACCGGTTCGGTGTAGTAGAATCCATAACGCTGGGCACTGTATTCGATGGGCAAACCCATCCGGTCGCGCATGAAATCGATATCCCGCTGGATGGTCTTGGTGCTCACCTCAAACTCGCGGCTGAGGAACGAAGCATTGGGATGCTTGCCCGATGCAATGGCGGTGTGGATGCGCATCATCCGCTCCAACGGCGGTCGGGACATGGGCATCTCGCGCACGCTCTTCTTCATGGAGAAATACTGTTCTCAGACGGCAGGAATGCCAACTCCGGACCAGCCATGGTTCGATCGCGGAACGCGCAGTTCGTCGCGCTTTGCGCTTTTGTCTCGTGGCACCCCAGTCTTCCAATTCACCTCATGAGGGATCCGGAGTCCAAAACGGTAATCGGTATCGAATGTGGCGGCACTCGCACCGTGGCCTTGGCGGCGGTGGTGGGAGGCAGAGCGTCGTTGGCCCGGATCGAATCCGGACCGGCTAATTTGCGGCTGACTTCGGACTTGGATTTACAGTCCCACTTTGACTCCCTGAAATCCCGTCTGCCGGAACCGGTGGCCATCGGCATCGGCATGGCTGGAGTGAGGACCGAAGAAGATCGGCAACGGTTGCGCGCCTGCGTGGCGAGGGTCTGGCCGTCCGTGCCGGTCCGCGTCGACCACGACCTGGTGAGCGCGCTCGAGGCAGCCTCCTTGGATGCCACAAATTCGGTGGATGCACGGGTGATCCTCTTGAGCGGCACGGGTTCGTGCTGCTTTGGACGGAATCGACGGGGAGTGACGGCCAAAGCCGGCGGATGGGGACACCAGTTGGGGGATCAGGGCAGCGGTTTTGCCATCGCTTACGCCGGATTGCGTGAGGCCATCCGTCAGCTCGAACAGACCGGCCGTATCGGTGCCCTCGGTCGCCGACTTCTCAAGGCTTCTGGCCTCAAAGACCCCGAAGCCTGGGTGGGCTGGATGCAGTCGGCTTCCAAGCGTGAGGTCGCCGCTTTGGCGCCGGAGGTGTTCGCGGCGGCGGCTCACGGCGACTCGAGAGCTCACCAGGTCATCGAGCGGTGCCTGGGCGAGTTGCTCGAGTTGGCCTTGGTCTGTGCCGCACGATTGGACCGGACGGGCAAGGCTCGGGTAGAATTTGTGTTGGCGGGCAGTGTCTTCTTGCGTCAACCGCGATGGCTCCCGCACATCGAGAGCGTTCTTCGGGCGGTGCGACCCCAGTCCGTGATCCGATCCTTGGAACGGGAATCGGCCTGGGGTGCGGTGGTCCTCGCGGAGCAGGCCTTGGCCTCAGGCGAACGCTCTCAGGTGCCCACAGTCCTACCCCCGGGTGTGGCGGTCCCTCCACCCGTTCCGCGTCCTGAAGCGACTGGGGTTTCCCCGACGGAGCAGCGGAACCCGCGTTCCCGGCATCTTGACCGGATGCCTGTGAGCAAGGCCATCGACTTAATGTTGTCTGAAGACTCACAGGTCCCCGAGATCATCGGCCGGCACCGGGTGGCCTTGGCACGATTGATCCGCCTTGCCGAGGTTGCCATCCGCAGCGGTGGGCGGCTGATTTATCTGGGCGCCGGCACCAGCGGCCGCCTCGGAGTCTTGGACGCCAGCGAATGTCCGCCCACCTTTCGGACTCCGCCCGAGTGGGTTCAGGGTATTATGGCTGGCGGCGAGAAGGCTCTGCACACTTCGGTGGAAGGCGCTGAAGACGACGCCGGGGCAGGGTATGAAGCCCTTCGTCTCCGTCAGGTTTCCTCAAAGGATGTGGTGGTGGGCATCGCTGCTTCTGGAAGGACCCCTTATGTCTGGGGAGGATTGGCCGCCGCCCGTGAAGCCGGAGCTCGAACGGCGTTGCTCTGCTTTAATCCGAACCTAAAATTCACCCGAAGCCTCCGGCCGGATGTTGTCCTGGCCATCGACGTCGGCCCTGAGGTGCTCACTGGGTCGACCCGACTTAAGGCCGGCACCGCCACTAAGCTCGTCCTGAACATCCTCAGCACCCTCACCATGGTTCGCCTCGGCAAGGTCGAAGAAAACCTGATGATCGACCTCAACCCCTCCAACGTGAAACTGCGCGATCGGGCTCTCCGCATCGTCCAAGAATTGACCCGCGTCGCCCCCGAAGTCGCCCAGACCGCCCTGGAAGTCTCCGGTTGGCAGGTCCAGGCCGCCGTTCAGACTCTCCGCCAAACGCGTTCCCACCGTTGACCCCTCAGAAGTCTGTCCCCTCGTGGGTCAATCATCGTCCGTTCAGCGGGTCCCAATTCCGGGGAAGTAACTAAAAAATCACCCAGCGCTCAGATCGCATTTGCCAATCGATCGCCAGGGTGTTGTTTCTATGGGTCTACTTTTTTTGGGGGCAACGCAATGAATTCCACGGTCATAAATGGTTTGGCGATCGGGCTGCTGGTCAGCTTCGGTATGGTGATCGGCATCGCCATCGTCTTTGCCACGTTGTACCGGCGTCACCTTCGGGCACTGCGGCTGACTCAGCGCTGGATGGATCCACTCACGCCCCTCGTCGGTTCCAGCAGATCTGTGCTGACCCTGCCGCTGCCCAACCGCTGGTTGGCTATCCGCAGCTCCAACACCGCGTTTCTTCGCGAGATGCTGCACATCGAGCCTGGCGAGGGTTCCCCATGGTCCGAGGCTCTGGTGCGGTTTCGCGAACGGGTGATATTCATTTCGCCGCCCTGGCGCGGTTGGTCACTGGTGGTCGGTGCGGCCATCCCGGACCCCGCCGCGGATATCGATCAACTCTACCGGTTTCTCTCTCGCCTGAGCCGAGAGGTCGGCGAAGTTCAGTTTTTCTCCGCGGACCGCGTTCTCAATCACCATGCTTGGGCTTGGCTCCGGGAGGGCAACGTGGTTCGAGCTTATGCCTGGGCCGGTGAGACCTTGTGGAATCAGGGGAATTGGACCTTTGACGAACGACTCTTGGGCCTCACCTGCCACGATTATGGAGAAGTCGTCGAAGGCCCCGGTATTTGCGGAGGTCCCTCCGAACAGCAGAATGCCGAGAGAGTGGCGTTGCTGGCGCGTCGTTGGAGCCTAGATCCGGCCGAGGCCAGCGCTTACTTTCTTGCTCTGGAGGCCTCCTCCCGCGTTCGCCGCGAGGGTCCCGACGCCGCCGATGGAGCGTAACTCTGATCTCAGGATGAGGGCCCGCCGGACCCGATCCGTTCTCGGGACTTGAAGGCGAGTCATTCCCGGTTGAGACTCGGTCTGGCGGTTTACCCAAACCCGCCTCCTTAGCCCATGAACTGTTCCATTGGACTGAATCCATCCAACCCCACCGAACTCCATCGGCACATCAACCTGAAACTGGCCGAGTTAGGCATGACAGGCGTTCCGTTGTTCGGTGAAACTCAGGCGGTGGACTCACAGCTCGAGAGCTTCATCGCCCAGGGCCGCGAGAAGGACCGACTGCTTTGCCGTCATGCCAGTCCGGTGGACCGCAGGATTAACAACTTCATCCACGACTATTTGTCCGACACGGCCGTCCCCCGGGAATTGCCTCGGAACACCTTCGTCTTGGATCAGTATGGCCTGGCCCGGGTCTTGTCCCTGCCACCCGACAAAGACGAAGTCGCCTCGCCGATGCTGCGCAGCTATCGGTTGCGCAACGGGATTCTTCACAATCCGAAGTCGGACCGGCGCACTACCTCCGGCATCTTCCATGTCACCGAGGGAGGGTTGCCCATTCCCGATGACAAGAAGGGTGTCCCCAAAACGGTTTTTGCCGACCTTCTGGCCCGCGCGCTTCATCCTCCTGAGGAACTTCTGCAACTGCCGTTCACGGCGTCGGGGCCCACGCCGGCCCCGTGCATGGTCTCTCTGCTCATTCGCCCGGTCATCTGCCCGGAGGTTCCGGGCGTGATGCCTCGCAAGAGCATGGAAATTCGTTTCTTCGTCCCCGGATCGCTGGTGGCCAATCTCGATTTTGTCGAGAGCATCTTCGGCAATGCCGGCGACCCGTTGCTCCCAGAAAATGACGCCTCCCTCGATGCCGAGCATTGGAGCGGACACACCGGATGCGTGATCTTGGCTCCGCACCTGAATGGACTCACAAAGAAGGAAGTGGGACTTCCGCATCGGGACGAGGCCAGCGAGCGTCAGCGTCGAGACGGCATGTGTTGGAGCGACGCGCGGGAGCTCTATAACGACGGGAACGCCTTCAAACTGACCGCGCGGGATGCCTCCGGGGTGATAGTGACACTCATCTCGGACAACTACTTCGGTTACTGCAAAAAGGAGGTCAAAACCCAAATCAGTTTTGCGGCCAACCTCTTCGGACTGGTCGAGGAGGAGCACGCCGGCGGAGCGTTGGTCTTCGCTAATCACGATCTGGGCAGCGAATACGACGCCCAACAGCACCGCGCTGATTTCCCGTACAGTTTTTCGGAAGTCACTCGGTTAATTCCGGATGCACTAAATCTTCAGCCCGAAGGTCATGCCGTGGACCGGCAATTTCCAACGGTGGTCTACGTCCCTGAGAATGCCCGCTTCGAAATCGAGTCCCTGACGGTTCGCTGGGATGAGGCCGGCAAAACTCAGTCGATCCGACTCCGGCGGGACCATCACTACCTGATGCCCAGCGGATTTCGGGTCCACCTGGAGCCTCCGGCCATGGCAGCGCGGGCTTGGCGTCTGGTCGGAACACGCCCGGAGGGCACCCTGTGTCACAAGCCCTGCACGGTCTCTGGCGGCGGCAAGAGCGAGATCTCCAAGCCCATCACCGACGCCATCCTCTTCGGCTCGGTCTTCGTCGCAGACCTGGCACAAGATTTCGATCGAGTGGCTATTGTCGTGGCTCGCGACTTTTCCCAACGGTTTCGCGATCCCGCCCGCAATGGCGTGGACCAGCGGCCCATTCTCAATCCGAGTCGAACTCTCGGTTCTGTCATCAAGCTCCTGACACCGAGCGAAGATTTTTCCCACGAACACAATGCCTGGATCAGTTCCGTGCCGCCGCACATCCGGGAATTGGTGCTCGTTGTGAAACGCTTTTGGCAACCCTCTTGGGGAGAGGACTGGCGCTCGCAGTTCAGCGTCGATGTCATCAACGGCACCCCTGCCAATGAGCTGCGGCTGGGGCGCAAGCGATTGGTGACCCAATTCCTTCGGGTGGGTTATGACGACGATGGAGCCTGGCGGACTTTCGGTCTTCGGAAAGATTACCTTCCGGCCTTCAAGCTTCAGATGGAGGACGACATTACGGCCAGTGTGACCGTGCCGCGCAGCCAACTGCCAGGCCTGGACCCGCAGAGCGTTTATCCGTCGCTCAAATTCGTTCAGAACAGTGAGTTTCGACTTTTCCAGCGGCCGGACGACGCCATTCATCGCGGGTATGACAAGGCCGCTGAAGCAGACTTTGCTGGCGGCGGATGCTTCTTCAGCAACTACGAACCCATCTCACGCAAGCAGGCCAGAGAGTTGGTCGATGATGCCATCGGACTGAACCAATACACTGCGCCCATGCGGGCGCTGATCGAAGCGGCCGCGGCCTCAGAGCCGGGCGATGGTTCTCCCGAATGGATCGTTGTTACGTCTCATCCTCGAATAGTGGATGGCAAACCCTCGAAGAACCCTCGGTATCTTCAGACGCGTCCCGATCTCCTCGATAACCTGGGGCGTCATCTGACGACCATGTCGGCCCGACTGGCGCGGCGCTTGGCGACCGATCGTCCGGTGTATACGCCGGTGCATGCCGTCTTGGCTGGTCGTCGGAATAACCCGGCGGAACCTGGAGTGCGTCCGCTGGCGTGCTATGGGCCCATCCACCATATGGAGTTGCCGGAGGCGTTCATGGAGTTCATCTCCAGCATGACCGGCAAGTCCCCGTCGACGACCGGGGTCGGCAGCGAGGGAGCCTTGACCAAGGGACCTTTCAACGCCCTGCCGCCCATTTACGATCTCAATGCGGCCTTCGTGAGTTTGGCCGTCTCCGAGAATCCGGTTTTCTTGACGAGTGCCGGATATCTCGGGCCTAAAACCCGCGTGGATCATGATGTCAGCCTGCTCGTGCCGGAGGTCTGGTGTCGGATGGGCGTCACGGAGCGGGATCCGGCTTTCCTCATCGCCAATGGCTATCTGGAGCGCGTGTCGGACTTCACCCACGAGGGGCGGACCGTCCCGGCCAGTCGCCTGGGGTGGCGAGTCACACTGAAGTTCGTGAACGACTTCCTGGGGCGTGTCTTTAACCATCCTCACGCCGTCTTGGTAGAGAGCATGTTGCGACCTGAGATGCAGGATGCGGGGCAATATGCCGATTCGGTGGACAACATCGCGGCGACTCATCGACGAGTGGCGCAGCATTACTTCGACGACGGTTCCATTCACCAGGCCGTGCCACCACTCCAGGCTCTTCTTCACATTATGCGTGATGGAGCCAGCGAAGGACTTCGCCTCGAGGACCCGGCCTTCCGAGCGATGTTCAATCGGGAGAGTGTCCTCGTGAGTCCTTGGTACCGCGCCCGGTTGGAGATGCGGCGCGAGTTGGAAGTGCGTCACTGGAACACCATTGTCACCTCTATCGATCGGTTGATCGGTCGGACGGAGTATGAGCAGGAAGCGGAGCGATTGGGCCTGCACGAACGTCGGTCCTACGCCCGTGTGATGCTGGAGCGCAGTCGCTTCGAACAGCGCGTCGGAGAACTGACCGGGACAATCGGAGCCGAACCGGCGGTTTATCGGTAACACCGACCCTTGCGGGAAGTTCGTCTCGGGTTTAGGCGGTGGCGTTGGGTCTCACGCCACTGCCTCAATCAGCCGTTCTGGGCCACCAACTCTAGGGTGTTTCTGGGCGCTCAATGCTAGGCCAAGATATTCCGCACCACTTGCCCGTGGACATCGGTGAGGCGGAAATCGCGACCGGCATTGTGGAAGGTCAGCTTCTCATGGTCGAAGCCGAGGCAGTGCAGGATTGTGGCTTGGAGGTCATGCACATGGACCGGGTTTTCAACCACGTGGAATCCCAAGTCGTCGGTGGCCCCATGGCTCATGCCGGCCCGGATCCCTCCACCGGCCATCCAGACACTGTAGGCTTGAGGGTGATGATCCCGCCCCTGGCTCCGGCCCAGAGCCGGGTTGGATTCGACCATCGGAGTGCGACCAAACTCACCACCCCAGATCACCAGTGTGTCGTCCAACAATCCCCGCTGCTTCAGATCGAGCACCAACGCAGCGCTGGCCTGGTCGGTGATCGCTGCATTGCTGCGGACATTGCCGACCACGTCGGAGTGGGCGTCCCAGCCTTCGTGGTACAAGTTCACGAAGCGGACTCCGCGCTCGATCATCCGCCGGGCCAGCAGACACGCTCGGGCGAAGGAGGGCTTGGCTGGGTCGCACCCGTACATCTTCAAGGTCTCCGGGGATTCCCCGCGCAAGTCCATAAGTTCTGGGGCTGAAGTCTGGAGCCGGAACGCCATTTCGTAGGAGGCGATTCGGGTGGCGATTTCCGGATCTCCCACGGTGCCCAATCGCTTTTGGTTTAAATCGGCGACGAGGTCGAGCGTGTCACGCTGGAGACGGGTATCGATGCCGGCTGGGTTGTCGACGTTCAGGATGGGCGGGCCTTGGTTGCGCAGGCGCACTCCGGTGTGGACCGTCGGAAGGAACCCGCTGGACCAGAGAGCCGCCCCTCCGCTCAGGCCACCCCCTGTGCTCATGACGACGAAGGCAGGCAAATTCTGGGACTCGGATCCGAGACCGTAGATCACCCAGGAACCCAGGCTCGGGCGGCCGGGTTGGGAGAATCCGGTGTTGAAGAAAATCTGCGCTGGAGCGTGGTTGAATTGGTCGGTGCGTACGGAACGAATCAGGCAGATGTCATCGACGATCTTCCCCAGATGCGGGAGGACCTCCGAGATTTCCGTTCCGGATTGGCCATGACGAGCGAATTTGAAGCGGGGACCGAGCACGGCGGCATCGGGCCGGATGAAGGCGTAGCGCTGACCGCCGATGACCGAGGGCGGTAGCGGGCGCCCCTCCAGCTTCGCTAACTCCGGCTTGAAATCGAAGAGTTCCAGCTGACTAGGAGCCCCACCCATGAAGAGGTGGATCACCCGCTTGGCCCGGCCGGGGAAATGCGGGGATTTGGCCGTCGCGGCCGGGGTGCCTGCCAGAGGCGAGGCCGAGAGAGAGTTGCCCCAGCGATCGGTGAGCAATCCAGCCAAGGCGATCTTGCCCAAGCCCACGCCGCAGTTTTTGAAGAAATGCCGTCGGCTGACGTGATGCGGGTGAAGGTTCAAAGGATTCATGGGAGGGTGGGGATGAGTTTTCAGCCCTTGGTGATCATTTCATCGAGGTTGAACAGGGCCCGTGACAGGGCCGACCAGGCGGCGCGTTCTTCGATGGAAGAACCCTCACCGGGTCCGGCCACCGCGGCCGCATCCAACTCATGAGCCTGGAAACGCTGGAGTTGGTTTTTCCAGAAAGTTTCGAGGGCATGAAGCTCGGTTTCGGTTGGGGGGCGAGTCATGCAGCGTTGAAATGCGTTCTGGATGCGTTGGGACACCGTTCCCGATTGCCGGGCCAGGTCTCGACCCATGGCCTGGGAGACCTCAATGAAGAAGACGTCATTGAGCAGAGTGAGCGCCTGCAGGGGGGTGTTGGAGGTCTCGCGCCGGGCGATGCAGGATTCACCAGTGGGGGCATCGAAGGTGTTGAATAGGGCAAAGGGAGCCGTCCGCTTGGCGAAGGTGTAGAGGCTGCGACGGTAGCGGTTCTGACCCTCGCTGGTCGGCCAAGACGATCCGCCCCACGCGGCCTCCATGACCCCGGAAGGCTGGGGCGGGTACACCCCAGGCCCGCCCATGGCGTCCGAGAGTAGCCCGCTGGCCTTGAGAGCGGCATCGCGTATGACCTCCGCATCGAGGCGAACCGAGGGTCCGCGGGAGAGCCAGCGATTGTCCGGGTCGCGGGCCAGTGAGTCCGGCCGGGTTCGCGAGGACTGCCGGTAGGTGGCGCTCAGGGCGATTTGCTTATGAAGTCGCTTGAGAGACCAACCGTTTCGCATGAAATCCATGGCCAACCAATCGAGCAGCTCGGGATGGCTGGGGCTGTCTCCTTGATAGCCGAAGTCCTCTGAGGTTCGAACCAAACCCTTGCCGAAGAAGGCCTGCCACTGGCGATTGACGGTGACTCGCGCCGTCAGGGGATTGTTGGTGGATACGAGCCACCGTGCCAGGCCGAGGCGGTTGCGGGGTAGCTCGGCCGGAAATGGGGAGATGACCGAGAGGACACCGGGTTCCACGCGTTCGGCGGGCTGAAGGTATTCGCCGCGGCGGTGGAGGAAGGTAGGGCGAGGGTTCTCCGGTGGGCGCTCTTTCAAGACTAGGGTGGTCTTCGGAGTCAGGGGTTGTCGCAGTTGGGCGATGCGTTTCTGCGACTCGGCCAGTTCTGGAGTGGTCAAGAGGAAGTGACGGCGGAGTCGGGCTCTCTGAGATTCGGCCAGCGAGGCGTCCGGCGCGATGAGCAAGGGTTCCAGTTCTGCGGGAAGATCCCGCGCGGAGGCTCCACCCGGGTGGGTGGTGACCGAAATCCGGAAACGTCCCAGAGAACAGGCGTAGTGCCGCCCAAAGAGCAGGGAAAGCTTGAGGTCGGCATTGCCCAGGATTGGCGCCTCGGGAATAAAGACCGCCTCATGCCGCTGGCCCTCGCGGCCCGCGGTGGACCAGCCGGTTTGCGGGTCGCCATCGACAGCCAACGCCGCCGTGGCCTCAGATCCGAAGGCGTTTTTACCGAAGCTTTGCGAGGAGGACTTCCAGCGGACGGGCTGGCCGCCTGCGCTGAGGCTCAATTCGCCCAGAAAGAAATCTCCCTTCGGACCTTCATAATAGGCCAGGCCCGGCCCGTTCTTGGGCAGTCGCGGATCGGGCAGAACTTCCAATCGGACGGCGGTGATGGGTTCGGGCGGCGCGGTGAAAGCGAGTTGGTAGGTGTCACTCTTGCTGATGTCGCCGCTGGCAAAGACCGAGGCGTCTTCTTGGACGGTGAGCAGCGGGAGGTTGGAGGTCGCGGCCGTCGGACGCAGGGGAGTCCAACGGATGGCCGTCTCTCGCGCTTTGCCGAGCCATTTTTGGAATGCAGCCTCTGCGGCGGCCTTGCGCCGTTCCGCCAAGGGGCGAGGATCGGAGGTCGGTCGGCCCAAGCGAATCCGGGGACGGCCGATCAGGTGTTGAGCGGCCTGCTGGTGTTCCAGAGTGATTTCGAAGCGGATGCCCGAGGGAAAGGCGACCTCCTTCTGAAACTGGACACTGAGGTGGTGTTCCCGGTTAAGCCGGTCGCCACCCACGTCGACAGCCCAACCGGTTTGGAGTTGGTCATCAATGGCATTGGCCGCCGGAAAGCCCGACTGCTCTACGTCGGATTGGGCATGGGCAAGAGCGATCTTTTGAACCTGATCCGGGGCATCCAGCGGCGCGGCCGAAACCCGCAGTTCACTCAGGACGAAGTTTCCATGAGCCACGCGTCCGGGTCCTTTTTTGGGGAGAGCTTCGTCGAGCAGGGTTTCCAAGCGGAGTCGGTCGATGTGGGTGTCCCGCGTGGTCACGACGAGAGTGAGGGTGTCGGTGTCTGGCGGCGTTCCGGTGAAGAGGGCTGAGTGATCTTTGAGAGCGCTCACGGGCGATCCCTTCAGGGACCGGGCCTCGATTAGGGTGGGAGTGAACCACACGGTTTCTTCGATTGGGAACCGCTCTGCCAGGGTTGCTGTCAGGGCCTCTGCTTCGGCCAATCGGGCCTGATGGCGCGCCTCTTCAGAAGGCTCCACGAGGTCCATGTCGGGTTCGTCGGCATTGTTCAGGAAGGCCATCAACTGATAATACTCCCGGTGCGGGATAGGGTCGTATTTGTGAGTGTGGCATTGGGCACACCCGACGGTGAGACCCAACCACGTGGTGCCAGTGGTGGCTACCCGATCGGTCATGGCATGGAAACGGAACTCGAGCGGATCGATCCCGCCCTCTTCATTGAGCATGGTGTTCCGGTGGAAACCGGTGGCGATGCGCTGGTCCGGCGTGGCGTTGGGCAGGAGGTCCCCCGCGAGTTGTTCCAGAGTGAACTGGTCGAAGGGCATGTCGGCATTGAGAGAGCGAATTACCCAATCGCGCCAAGGCCAGATGCTTCGGGTGCGATCCTTTTCGTACCCGTTGGTGTCGGCGTAGCGGGCCAGATCCATCCAGCGTCGGCCCCAGCGTTCACCGTAGCGAGGGGAAGCCAAGAGTTGGTCCACCCAGTGTTCGTAGCCTGCGTCGCTGGGGTCCTTCAAAAAGGCTTCTACTTCGGCGGGGGTGGGAGGCAGGCCTGTCAGGTCGAGAGAGACGCGGCGAGCCAGGGCGTGCGGGTCGGCCGCTTCGGCAGGAGCAACTCCGTGTTGCTGCAATCGTTGGAGCACGAATTGATCGATCGCGTTGCGTGCCCACGAGGTGTTATCGACCTGGGGAGGTGTTACAAATTTGGGTCGCTGGAAGGCCCAGTGAGGGACGTACTCGGCACCGGCGGCGATCCAAGCCTCCAGGGTCTTCTTTTCTTTGTCCGTTAGCGGCTGCCGGGTGCTCGGCGGTGGCATTACCTCGTCCGGGTCTCGGGAATGAATCCGAGTTACGAGCTCGCTGGAGTGAGGTTTGCCGGGGACCAGTGCCACCGCTCCAGATTTGGCGGGTTGGAGGGCCGCATCGCGGACATCAAGACGCAGGTTGCTCTTGCGCGACAGGTCGTCGGGTCCGTGGCATTTGAAGCAATGCTGGGAGAGGATCGGTCGGACCTCAGTGGAAAAATCGGGGCCGCCCGTTGGGCTTGCTGCCAGGTTAAGACACAGGCTCAGAGCCAGTGCGGCCCGCGCAATCCACCCACAGAGGGATCCCGGTTTTGACAGTCGGCGATGTTCCACGGTTCTTGAGACGATGGAACCCCTTGCAAAAGTCAGACCAGCAGAAAGTTCTGTGTCCCTCTTAAAAACAAGCCTGAGCCAGAACGACGGGTTTAATTGAATCGTTCCAGCGAAGTTCTGTTCATGGGCACGTGTTTCTGGCGGTGCGATGCATCGGTGGAGGTGCTTTGACCCGGGCTAGAGAGTTGGTGCAGGGTGAAGCCATGCGTGTGATTCGTTTCATGTTCGTGCTCTTTGCACTCGGGTGGACGGCCTGGTCCGCCTCGATCCCAGACTTTGTCCGATTGGCTCAAGATCGGCACGGGGCTGCCGGTGAGAGTGCGGCCCGCTTTCTGGCTGAACACATGACCGAGAGCGACCGATCGAATCTCAGCAACGAGTTTCTGCTGGAGAATCTCGATTTGGCCTTCCGGGCCCGAAAGGAATTTCCCTGGGCCACCCAGGTGCCCGAGGCGGTGTTTTTGAATGACGTATTGCCGTACGCGGTTTTCGACGAACCCCGGGACCCCTGGCGCGCCGAGTTGTTGGCCTTGTCGCGAGACCTGGTGAAGGACGCTCATTCGGCCAGCGAAGCGGCCCAGGCTCTCAACCGACAGCTCTTCAAGTTGGTCAACGTTCACTACAACACCGGACGCAAGCGCCCCAATCAAAGCCTGAAGGAATCCAAGGCCCTCAGCAAAGCGACGTGCACCGGCTTGTCCATTATTCTCGTCGAAGCCTGTCGATCGGTGGGTATTCCGGCCCGGGCCGTGGGAACCCCGATGTGGACCAATGAACGGGGAAACCATACGTGGGTGGAGATTTGGGACGGCGACTGGCATTTCGCCGGGGCTGACGAGTATGACGCCGGCGGATTGGATCGGGGATGGTTTGTTGGAGACGCCTCAAAGGCCCGGGCCAACGAACCTCGCCATTCCATTTATGCCACCTCCTGGAAGCGCGAGGGGTCGTCCTTTCCGATGGTGTGGGCCCGCAACAGCACAGACGTTGCAGCAGTCAACGTCACCGCGCGGTATGCCAAGGCCGATGCTGCGCCGGTCGAGATCGCCGCGCTCGGAGTCCGCTTGTGGGACCGTTCCGGCGGAACTCGACTCTCGGCCAAGGTGTGTGTGCTCGATGGCGTGCGGCGATCGTGCGCTCTGGCCGACACCAAGTCCGGTACAGCCGACCTGAACGACATGCCGCGCTTCAGTCTGGCTCCGGGAGCGCAAGGTTGGCTTCGCTTCACCGTTGGTGCCGAGGTGCGGGAGATGTCTTTTGGTCCTCTGGCTTCAGGAGAATCGACAGTCGACGCCCGCTGGCCCGAGTTGATCCCCGCCTCGGCGACCGTGGACGCGCTGCGCGAGTGGCTTGATTTGCCGTCCAATCGGCGTCCGGCGGAGGCTCAGGTGTTGTCCCAGGCGCTGTCGAAGACCGAGGCCGAGCGCGTGCTGCCTATGGTGGCGGCCGACCGCATGGCAGAATTGGTGGCCGAGCGGACTCCCGAGCTCGAAAAAAAGGAGTTGGTGCTCGAGGGCAAAACACTCCGGTGGTTGGAGAAGGAGTTTGGCAAGGCACCAGCCGGTCAGCGGAGCTTGTGGATTTCCATGCACGGGGGCGGTGGGGCACCCAAGGCGGTGAATGACCAACAGTGGCAGAACCAGATTCGCCTGTACGAGCCCAGCGAGGGATTTTACATCGCTCCTCGGGCTCCCACGGATTCTTGGAATTTGTGGCATGAGGGACACATCGATCCGATGTTCCAGCGCCTCATCGACGACTATGTCGCGGTGCGGGGGGTGAGTCCGGATCGGGTTTATTTGATGGGTTATTCAGCTGGCGGTGACGGAGTCTGGCAGTTGGCCCCCCGCATGGCCGATCGATTTGCGGCCGCCTCCATGATGGCTGGGCATCCCAATGAGGCATCGCTTCTGGGACTTCGAAATTTGCCCTTCGCCATCTTCATGGGTGGCAACGATGCGGCCTACAACCGCAACCGTATCGCCGCTGAACGTGGGGCCGAACTCGACCGGCTCGCCCGCGAGGATTCTGGCGGGTACATCCATCAGGTAAAGATCTACGAGGGATTGGGCCATTGGATGAATCGTAAGGATGCCGAAGCAGTTCCCTGGATGGCGGGTTTTGTTCGCAATGCCTGGCCCAAAAAAATCGTCTGGCAGCAGGACGATGTGGTCCAACGCCGCTTCTATTGGCTCCAAGTACCTGCCGAAATTACCCTTCAGGAGCGCGCCAAGATTGTGGCCTCGGTGCAGGGACAAGAGATCCAGTTGGAGGGACAAGTTCCGGCCAGCTTCCGCCTGCGTCTGTCGGATCGGTTGCTCGATCTGGATCGCCCAGTGCGGGTGGTCGCCAACGGTAAGGAGTGGTTTTCTGGCAAGGTCACCCGACAGGCTCGAGTGTTTCTTGCCTCACTCGAAGAACGGGCTGACCCGATTTCTGCCGCGAGTGCCTGGGTGGATATGAAGTGAGGTGAAAGCCCCGCCTACACCTGCGGGCAATAGACACGGGGCAGGCGGGCCCGGAAACCCGCCAGCACGTCGTAGGTGACTGTGCCGCTCAGTCGGGCTAGTTCCTGGACCGTGATGCAGTCGGTGCCTTGCATGCCGAGCAGGACTGTTTCGTCACCTAGTTGCGCCTCGGGGACATCGGCGAGATCGATCATTAGGGCGTCCATGGTGACACCGCCCACAATGGGGACTCGGCGTCCATGCAGGAGGGCCTGCCCTTGATTGCGGAGTCGCGGATAGCCGTCGCCATAACCCACTGAAAGGACGCCGATGCGGCTCGGGCGTTCGGCCCGCCAGCGCATGCCATAGCCCACCGTGTCGCCGATTTCGAGTTCCTGAATAGCGGTGAGTCGGGCTCGCAAGGACAACACGGGAAGGACGCCCTCCAGACGGCGGCAGACTTCTGACGGATAGACCCCCTGGGCCAACAGGCCGACGCGGACGCGGTTAAAATGAGCGTCCGGCAGATCGAGTACGCCGCCAGAATTGCAGTGGTGGATCCACTGCGGTCGGATGTCCTGGGCCGACAGGCACTTCAGCACCCCTTCGAATCGCTGGGATTGGGTGCGGGCGAAGCCTTTGTCGAGTTCATCGCTTTGGGCGAAATGGCTCAACGCCCCACGAAATTCCAAGGCGGGCAACGTCTTCAGTATCGGTCCCCAAGAATCCACGTTCCTCCACGAAAACCCAAACCGGTTCATGCCGGTGTTGACCTTGAGGTGGATGGGCACCGGTCGCCCTCGGGTTCGGCCCGCGTGCGAGAAGGCCTCGGCCATTTCCACGGAACCGACGCAGGGTTCGAGGTCCAGTTCCAGCACGTGCGGCACCTCGTCGGCCAGGCGTTCCCCCAGCAGCAGAATTGGGGCGGTAATGCCCGCGTCGCGGAGTTCCTGGGCTTCTCCGAGAGTGAAGACTGCCAGGGAATCGGCGTGATGATCGAGCGCCACCCGGGCGGCCTCGACGGCACCGAGTCCATAGGCGTTGTCCTTGGCCACAAACATCAAGCTCACCGAAGCGGGGACTTCGCGGCGGAGGATCTCCCAATTGCGGGCCAACTGTTCGAGGTCAACCTGGACCCAGGCGGAACGGGGGCGACAAACGGTGGACTTCATGGGTTGCCGGGCGGCCAAAGCGATTGGCCCACATCGGTTCGGTAGTAGCTGCCAAGGGATCGAATCTTACGGATGTCGCTGTAGGCGTTGCGAATGGCTTCGTCCATCGATCCGGCCAGGGCCGTGATATCCGCAATACGGTGGCCAGTGGCCTCCAGTCCGCCCAGCGCTGACTCGGCCACCTCTTGCCACCAGACATCACCCTGAAAGGCCCCGTCGACCGTCACCGGCACCCGCGGTCCGGTGAGTTGGGTGAAGGGATAACCGTAGCCCGCCAGAGTCAGGTTGCATCCGAACTCGCGGCCGCTCCGCCAACGGGGACTCAGGGGCAACCCCAGCGCGCAGCGGCCGAAGGTGTCCAGCGGGTTAGCCAGCATGGCGGCGATCATAGGACCGCTGGTGACGCCCAATCGCACATTGTACTCGAGCACATGCCAGCGCTCCTCATGGCGGATGGCGGTCACTTGCACGGGGCCGCTGAATCCGACCTCGCGGAACCACGGGCGCAGGGGTTCCAGGAGTTCTTTGGCAAGGCCGTAGCGGTCGCCCGGATCGCATTCCACGAGCCCACCCAGTGGGGCTCCAGCGACGATGCCGAGGTTCCCGTCGAAGGCCCGTTTGTATTCTTGATTGGTGACCAACGAGTAGATTTCACCGTCGCTCACCAGCGCGATATGCCCGGCTTCGCGTCGTCCGAGGTATTCTTGGAGAAAAATCCCCTCGGCGTCATCGATCCGAGGCAACCAGGCCAGGGTGTCCTCCGGTGTCTCACACACGATGGTGTGGATCGGGCTGGTGGGGGAACACAGGGGATTCTTGACCACAAATGGGCGGCCCTCCCGCCGCACCAGAGCCTCGGCTTCCGCCCGCGTGGGAATGAGGTGCGATCGCGGGAATGGGATGCCGGTCTGGCGGCAGAGTTCTCGGGCGAAATCGCGCTCCCGCTCCAAGCGTAATCCTTCGCCGGTCGGGCAGAGTATGGGAATTCCCAGGCCGAGGAGTTCTGCAGTCCATGGGCGAAGTGCCCATTCCAGCGACATGGGAATGAGGAAGTCGGGTCGCCGTTCACGGAATCCTGGGCAGGGGTTGGGCACCTCGACGCTAGAAACGCAGGGGCCTTCCTGAAGGGGGCCATAATGTGCGTAGTCCCGGGTCAAGTAGGCCGTGACCTCGCCACCGTCTCCGCGGAGGTGGCGCATGAGCGCTTGGGTAAATGCCCCGACTCCCAGCAGGGCTACCCGTTTGAATGTCAGTTCACTTGCATCCATGCCATCGATCAAGACCGTCAACGGTTCGGCTCAAGACCCCGGTTGAAAAGCAGGAAGATGCCCTGACGCACACTTTTCATTCTTCGCTAAATCCCGAGTGAGTTGACGGACCGGTGGAACGCCGGGTCGAGGGACCCATCCTACAAGGTGAGCTCGTTTGACGAACGGAATACGCTGGAACACGGGATTGACGGGTCGGCTTGGATTGCCTCTTCTGGTCCTAGTCCCACCATTGCTATGAAGCTATCCACTCATCTGCACAGTCGCGCCCGTGCGGGTTTCACTCTCATCGAGTTGCTGGTGGTCATTGCCATCATCGCTATTCTGGCCGGCATGCTCCTGCCAGCTTTGGCGCGAGCCAAGAGCAAGTCGTTGACGATCAGTTGCAATAATAACCAGCGCCAGATGGGACTGGGACTGCACATGTACGCCGACGACAATCGGGACAATTACCCCGTGTACAACGATTGGGGAACTCTGGGCGGCAAGAAGGGGGTCATGTCGCTGCACGGTGGGTTGACGGGTGCCACCAACCGACCGCTGAACATTTACGTTCCAGCCTTCGCGGCGTTTAAGTGTCCAGCTGACAAGGGGGATTCGCTGTGGAAGAGCACGTTTCCGAAAGGTACCCGCAGTTGCTACGACGCCTGGGGCAATAGCTATCTGACGGTTTGGTCGGTGGAAACCTTGCGGGTGAAGCATGTCACGGGGGATTCCTCCAATCCGGGTGCTCCTCAAGGCCGACCCATCAAGACGAGCGAGATTGCTCTTGGGCCCTCGAACAAGCTGATCCAGGGGGACTGGCCCTGGTGGGCCGATCGCGACAAGAACGACATCGCCAGTCAGTGGCACAACGTGAAGGGACAGTACCGCTTCAACGTGCTGTGGGGCGATGGGCACACCGACTTCTTCCGCTTCCCTAAAGAGGCCTCTCAGTGGAACTACACAGGCCCCGCGCCGGACCCCAACTTTACTTGGTGGTGAGCGGTGGTTTTTGGGCGGGAACGCCGGGTCGGGGGACCCGGCCTACAGGGTGAGCCCGTAGGCTGGGCGGTGTGCTGTAGGCCCGGTGCCTGCACCGGGCGGTCTGAGGGTTCGGTATCCTCACCGGGCCACACGGGGTGTGGCGTCGGTTGGGGAGCACGGCAGGCGGCGAGGCCGGGATTGGTCAGGGTCGGCGTTTTTGGCGTCGTTGCCAGAGGATCAGCGCCCCGGTGCCGACGAGAAGGAGTGCCCAGGTTTCGGGTTCGGGAACGATAGCCGGGGTGGTCAATGGATCGACCGGCGTCAGGCCCGCGGCCTTGTATTGCGCCTTGGTTTCCAGAACGACCGCACCGCTGACGGGGGTGACCAATTGCCAGCGTCCGGCCAGCGCAACGGCCTCCGTGGTCTTGCGCTCTCGGCGCAGTTGGTTGATTTGATCGCGGGCCCAGAGACGGACGAGATGGCGCGAAGCAGTGGGTCCGTTCGTGTTCCCGGTTTCGGATCGCTCCCGGCGCCAATGCCACTCGGGAGTCAGCCCGGTCCAGGTGTCGAGGAACCGCTTCAAGTCGTCGTCCAAAGTGCCGAGTCGGGGCACGGATTCATACAGGGGCTGTGCGAACCATTCCTTGGCGGCGAGATTGGGACCCGTTGCGACCTGGAGGTCCACCAGTCGAGCTCCGGTGGCCTCCCCTCGCTGAAGTCGCTGGGATATCGACTGAGGATCGCCCAGAAGAACAGGCACGTTGCCGTGGATCCAAAGGACCGTGCCGCCGGCCTGTTGAGAGGCCCAACCCCAGGCGGCCTCCAGCGCCGGCAGCGGATCGTGGCCGCCCTTAAATTGGGGCGTGTTGCGTTCCATTGGCTCGACGGCGGCTTTGAACGGGCCTTCCGTGATGGTCGCCATCTCCCGTAGGCCATCCTCGGAAACCCATAGGCGCAAGTCGCCTCGGGCTGGCGTTGAAGCCAAATACTGCCGAAGCGCTTGCCAGCCATCCTGTCCATCCCGGCCGCCGTCTATCACCACCGCCAACCTCCCTCGGGACGGTGTCGTGACGGAGGAGATGGTTTGTCGCACGGCAGCGGGTGGAGTTGAACGGTCGTCGATGCTCCACGGACTGGTGGCCTCGGCCTTGCGATGCAGTTTTAGGGTCGGAAACGCGTGGGTCCCCCACGAGACGGGGATGGTTGCTGTCAGGCTGTTGGAACCGGTGCTGGTCCAACCCCAAGCGGACGGTGGGTTGAGGATCTTCTGCGGGGACTCGAGCCAGACATGATGCTTCAGGGTCTCGGCGAAGGCGAAGTTGCGTTCGACGATGCGGGGCCACACATAGGCGACTTCTTGGGCTCCGAGTGGAGTGAGCGGTGCGGTGATGCCGAGGCGAATTTTCATGGTGCCGCCCTTGGGAGGCACCGGAAAGCACTGCATGAGCACGCGGTCGGGGCCGGAGGTGGTGACGAGGACGGGGTCGCGGCGTTGGGCAACGGCCACCTGTTGATAGGCGGCACGGACCTCACCGCGGCCGGCGAAGGCGGCTTCGCGTTCTTCGCCATAAACCCAAAGGGTTAGGCGCGAGACCACGCCACCGGGGGGTAACTGGATTTCGGCCCGGGCCTCGCGTTGGCGCGACGCGTGGTCGTTGCGAAATTCGAGGATCCATTCGGTGTAGTCCCAACCGTCGTCGGCGTTGCTCGTGACATCGAGGCGGGAGGACTGGAGGGACAGGCCGGACACATGGCCGGCGACCGCCTCACCGCCGATCGAAGGGTCCCACTCGAAATTCTGGAACACCTCGCGACCGACACCCCGCAGGGAACCGAGTGGCGGCCGAACTTCGTTGAAGGCGCGCCCGGTGACTTGGAAATACACCGCCTGCGCGGCCTCCGGCGTGACGGTGAAGGTGCGGGATTTGCGGTTCTCGAATGGGTCCAAGGCATTGTCCCAAATTTGGCGTCGTTTTCCGTAGCAGGCGCGCAGCACCGCGTCATGGGTATCCCAACTGCGCAAATGCCGGATGGCCGCCCGGCGGTCGGCGGGTCCGTCGGCATCAATGGCTTCGCGCAAGGCCCGTAGGGTGAAAAACTCTGGCAGCGCCAGCGCGGCCAAGACCAGCAACGACCCCACTGCGGCCGTCCAGGTATGTTTGGGCCAGTGGACCGAGTTTGCTTTGGCGCGTTTTCGGCCACCCGATCGAAGGCAGAGGCCGAAAATCCACGCAATCAAGGGGGCCAACGGGATGAGCCCCACGCCGTAGAAGACGATACCGAATGCAGCCAATGGCGTGATCGGGGCGTAGGCCACGGCGTAAGCCCCGGAGATGCCCAAGGAAGCAGAAAGCATCCAGGCGAACCATCGGGGCAGGGGGTGTGAAGAGCGTTCGAAAAACCAAAGGCCCAGGGCGTTGGTTAACGGAACCAAGGCGATGAGCAGGATGTGGAACGGGGTAGGAATCGGATCCAGGAGGTCATCGGCTGAGGGGTGTTCGGCCCATTCGAAGAGGAGTGTTCCGAAGGGCAATAAAACGCCCAGAACGGCCCGGAGGATTAACCAAAGCCAACTTTTTTTGGATCGGCCTTTGAGCGGCGGAGACGGGTCCTGGGCTGGGCTGGGAGCCTTGGAGAGGGCAGGAGGGGTGGGGCTCTCGAGCAGGCTGGGATCGACCTGGGCAAGAATGCGTCGGACATCCGACTCGGTGACCACGGACAAGTTCAGAGAAGACGCCTCGCGTTCGACATGGTCGCGCAAATCGGCGACGACTTCATCGGCTTCAGCTCCGTCGGCGGCGAAGCGGGCGCGGTGTTGGTCGAGATGGCGTTGGAGGACGGCGCGGGCGCTGGGGGTCCAGGTGTTCATGAGCGGACTCCGACTTGTTGGGTGCTGTGCTGAAGGGTTTCGAGGAACACGTTCATCGTCTCCAGGGTGCGAAGTCCTTCGGGGGTCAGGGAGTAGTACTTGCGGGCGGGGCCGCTGGATGATTCTTCCAGGCGAGTGCTGACCAGACCGGCCAGTCTAAGGCGAGACATCAGGGGGTAAAGTGTGCCTTCGGTGAGGCCCATGCCGGGGACCTGCGACAACTCTTTGACTAGTTCGTAGCCGTAGCGTTCGCGGACCGAGAGGGTCCGCAGGATGCAGAGTTCCAGGACGCCTTTGCGCATTTGAACGACCCAATTGTCAAAGAAGTCCGACATGGATTGTTGGGGAAGTTGGGGCTGACTAAAACCAGGAGGTCTTGCTGGTGACCGAGACGTTTAGGTCGGGATGGACCACGGCCTCAATTCGGTAGCGCCCTTTGGGCTCGAAGTAGCCTTGTTTTCCTGAGTCCACGGTTCGTTGAGCGGCATCAAAGCGCAGGCCGAGGCTGGATTCGCTGCTGGGAGTGACGGTCCACTGGTGTTGGGTGCCGGGTTCTAGGATGGGGAGGCGCTCCGAGAAGCCGGTGCCAGAGACGACGAGGTTGCTCAAGGTGTGTGGCGAGTCGTTCTTCACGGTGATGCGCGGGGCGGGATTGCAGCCGCACAGGGCGGCGACGAGGCCGAGGGCAAGGAGGCTGGGGAGCTGCTTCATGGGGTGGGTGGCAGGTGGCAGTGGGCGAAGGATCCAGTGGATTGTGCCGTAGAGGGTGGTGTAGGGCTGGCTACAAGAAGAGCTGATGAGGCATGCGATTAATAAGGCAGTTCACGGATGGTATTGTGTAATGCAAGGTAGCTGGTTTAGCAATGCTTTTAAGTGGGTTTTTTGGAGGGATGATAAGGCGGGGTCGTGGGTGAGCGCTTCGCGGGACGGACCTGCGTTCGCAGAGATTCTTCGGAAGAAGGAAGAGCTTTCGCGCTGCGCGCGAGGAAGAATGTCTTTAGGGGACAGGCTTCGGAAGTGGGGATGCTCGACATTGGAGGGCCGGTCGGTGGAAGGTCCGGGAAAGATGCAGCCGTTCCAAATCATCTTCAATCCGACCAGTGCCGCTGAGTTGTCCAAGCTCCCCAAGGACCTCCAATTGCTGGTGCTCGGGCAGTTCCGGGGTCTTCCTTCGGAATTGATGCGGGAGGAAGGGGCCTTCGGGAGTCTGTCCCGGCAAGGGCGGACGTTGACGCGATATCGCTTGGGCGATTACCGGGTTTATTTTGAGCGGCATCCACTCGGGGTGGTGGTGCACCGGATTCTAAGTCGCAACACGCTGAAGGATTTCCTCTACCGTTCTAGCCTGCCGACCGGTGAGGATGAGCAGTTGGAGGGGAATCCGAAGTTCTGGGAACTCATCGCGGCCGCGAAGTCGGTGCGCTAAATGGCTCCAGGAGTTTCGGCGTGGGGGTGGTGCTCAGACGGCCTTGGGGCGCTGTGCGGCGCTCGAGGCGGTTTCGGTTTGGGAGCGCCCTAGAGGCGGTTCTGGGAAAATGGGTGTGGGTGATAGTCAGTCTGCGCAAGGCGGGGACTCCACCCAGCCGGAATGATTTAATTGCTAGGAAACGGACGGCATGGCGGATTCTTTCGCAATACGAAGCGAGAGCGAGGAGCGGGCTAGAGAGCGAGGCCCATAATGTTTGAATAATGACGTTCTCGCGGAAGAGGACGCAAGCCAGCCCGACTGATCTAACAGAAAGCGTTCTGACTCAGACGTAGAGCGCCTTACGCAGTTCGTGGGTGAGCACAGACATCGAGGGGTAACGCATCGCCGGATCTTGTTCGAGACACCGGAGGATAATTTTTTCGAGCGCCAACGGGATGTCGGGATTGAGTTTGCGCGGGGGGATAAAGTCCGAACGGTTCCGCTGGGCGTGAAAGACACCGTCGGCCGAGTCTCCGGGAAAGGGCTTTCGGTGGGTCAATAATTCGTAGGCGCTAATGCCATAGGCCCAAATGTCGGCCCGGTGATCGACCGGTACGCGGGCCAATTGCTCCGGAGACATGTAGTGCGGGGTGCCCGGGTTTTTGTCGAGTTTGCGGGGCGGGTCCGGAATGAGTTGGGCTAGATCGAAGTCGATGAGCTTGAGCCGGCCGTTGCGGGTTAGTAGCACGTTTTCCGGCTTCACATCGAGGTGCATGTAGCCGCGGTCATGGACCACCTCGAGGGCCTCGGCCATGTCGATGAGCACTTGGGCGATGTTCTCGGCTAGGACCGGATCGCCGGTGGCCATGCGCAGCTTGAGGTTCTCACCTTCGACGTATTCAAGCACCAGAACCAACTCGCCATCGATCTTGCCGTGCTCGATGTAGCCGATGATGTGCTTGTCGTCTTGGCAGGCCTGCAGGGTCTCACAACCGGTCAGGAAGCGCTTGCGCTCCGTGAAGGCGAAGGTCGTGTTGTTGAGCATTAGCCGGAGAGCCACTGTCTTGCCGGCGGCGTCGGTGCCTAACCAGATCTCGGACATTCCGCCTGCGTTGATCTCCTCGTGGAGCGTGTAGGGGCCGATCTTGGTTCCGTGGCGTGACATCCGGTTAAGAACCCCGAGTAAACCGCGGGGCTCTTCTGAAATCAATCTTGCCTCTAAAGACGTACCACGGTTGACCCCAGAGCCGAACAGGATTAACACCGACGGGAACTCCTCATGAACCTACCGTTCAACCGTCGCCAATTTGTTGCCACCGCAACCACCGCCGCAGCCATGGTCGGCCTTTTGGGCTGTTCCAGCCTCCATGCTCTGAACCAGCCGCCGAAGGGTTTTTCGCAGCTCTTCAATGGGCATGACCTGACTGGTTTCCGCGGCGGTGACACTTTCGACCACCGCAAGTTGCTGGCTATGCCCGAGGCGGACCGGGCGGCCCAGATCGCCAAGTGGACCAAGACGCTGACGGAGATCGATGCCAAGACGGGTAAGCCCAACTGGCATGTGGAGAACGGGGAATTGGTGAATGGTGGCAATGGCGCCTATGCCACGACTGAGAAGGATTACGGCGATTTCGAACTGCTGTTGGAGTACAAGACGGTTCCGTTGGCCGATTCGGGGATTTACCTGCGAGGCGTTCCTCAGGTGCAAATTTGGGATTACACCGAGAAAGCCAAGTTCAGCATTGGGGCTAACAAGGGATCGGGCGGTCTTTGGAATAACTCGCCGGGCGCTCCCGGTAAGGATCCGTTGGTGCTGGCTGACAAGCCTTTCGGTCAGTGGAATGCCTTCCGCATCGTCATGGTGGGTTCGCGGGTGAGCATTTGGCTCAATGACAAACCGGTCGTCCAGCATGCGGTGATGGAAAATTACTACGATCGCAAGAAGCCCATCCCGGCCCATGGCCCCATCCAGTTGCAGACCCACGGCGGTGAGATCCGCTGGAAGAACGTGTTCATTCGCGAGATCGGTAGCACCGAGGCCAACAAGATCTTGGCAAGCCATGGTCAGGAAGGCTTCCAGCCGATTTGGAACGGCAAGGACCTCACCGGTTGGAATGGTGCTGTGGCTGATTATGAAGTGGTGGATGGGTCCATCCGCTGCAAGAAGGGCAAGGGGGGTTGCCTCTTCACTCAGGCCGAATACGCTGATTTTGCCTTCCGCACCGAGGTTCAGGTGCCCAGCGCCGGTAACAACGGTTTCGCCATCCGCTACCCGGGTTCGGGTGATGCGGCCTATGTCGCCATGACCGAGTTGCAGGTGTTGGCCGAAGACTACGAAGCCAAGACCGGTTCCAAGCTCGATCCGCGTCAGGCTTACGGTGGCGCCTACGGGATGGCCGCCGCTCATCAGGGTTACCAGCGCCCCAATGGTGAGTGGAACTTCCAGGAGACCTACGTGCAGGGCAGTCGCATCCGGACCGAACTCAATGGGTTCGTCATCTTGGACGCCGACTTGTCGACGATTACCAATTACATGGCCAACAGTCCGCACCCGGGCAAGACCCGTACTCGGGGACACTTTGGCTTCGCCGGTCACAGTGACCCGGTGGCCTTCCGGAATTTGAGCATTAAGCCGCTCTGATCGGATTGTTCTGTTTTTTGTCCAATCTCAACACCGGAGAGTCAGAGTTCCACTCTGCCCTCCGGTGTTTGTTTGGAGATTTGCGTAACCGGCAGCATCTTGTGTGTGTCTTCGCCGTCGACGAGTCCTGATAAAGTTCCGTCAGTTCGACAGCTCTTGTTTTGCCCATGAATCCGTTTTTGCGCTCTTCTGTCCTTTGGACCCGCGCCGGCTTTGCTGGCTTTGTGTCCGCTATCCTGTTTCCGACCGCCTTGTTTCCGGCGGTCTTGCTGCTGGTGACCGTGCTGGTGACTGGCTGCGATCGCTTCAAAAAGCCTGCGCCCGTCGAGTTTAAGACCGAGGCGTCGGTACGGACCAACATGGTGCAAAGCGTGAGCGCCAATGGGGGCATCGCTCCCATCCGACAAGTCCAAGTGGGTTCCCAAATCTCGGGTACCATCACTGAGATGAAGGTCGATTTTAACTCTGTCGTGAAGGAGGGCGACGTTCTGGCACGCATCGATCCCGCCACCTACGAGCGGAGTTTGGCTCGTGTTAAAGCCGATCTGGCCAATGCCGCTGCAGGCTTAGCCATGGCTGAATTTAATTCTAAGCGCGCCAAAGAACTCTTCACCGCGAAACTGATATCGGAGACTGAAAGCCAGCAGGCTGATGTGTCATTGCTGCAGGCCCAGGCTGGGGTCAAGACACGCGAGGCCGCCGTCGAGAGCGCTCAGGTGGATCTGGATCGGACAACCATCTTTGCCCCGATCAGTGGTGTGGTGGTGACCCGGAATGTCGATGCCGGTCAGACCGTGGCCGCGAGCTTCAGTACCCCCACCTTGTTTCTGATTGCTCAGGATTTGTCCCAGATGCAAATCGAGTTGGCAGTTTCCGAAGCAGACATCGGTAATGTGCTGGAACAGCAGCGAGTGGAGTTCACCGTGGACGCGTTTCCGAATCGCAAGTTTGAGGGTCGAGTCCGTCAGGTGCGTTTCGCGCCGACCACCAACCAGAACGTGGTGACTTACACCACGGTGGTGGCGGTCAATAACAAGGACCTGCGGTTGCGGCCGGGCATGACGGCCACGGCCACCCTGATCACCTTGGAAAAAACGAATGTGGTTCGCATTCCGGCCTCAGCCACCCGGTTCTCCCCGCCGACAGGAATCACCGTGCTGCCGGCCATCAACACGGTCTCCACGAACGACATCGTGCGGTCTTCCCGCCCTGCGGGTATGGAGGGTCTACCGACGCCTCCTTGGTCGGCTGAAGGACGTCGCCCCACGGACGACGAACGTAAAAAATATGAAGAGTCCCTCACGGCAGACCAGAAAGTGGCTTATCAGGCCGTTCGGGATCGCATGCGGGCCATGATGGCCTCTGGCGGTGGCGGTGGTATGGGTGGAGGCCCCGGTGGAGGCTCTGGTGGTGGCCCTGGCGGTGGCGGAGGGGGAATGGGCGGAGGATCCCCGCGTCCGCGGCCCGTCGATGGTCCCACGTTGAAGACCGTGTATGTCGTCAAGCCGGCCGATCCGGCGACTCCGGATGCACCGCCGGTCCTCCAAGCCATCATGGTTAAGGTGGGCATGACCGATGCCGCGAATGCCGAGATCCTAGAGGGACTCGAACCCGGGCAGGTGGTCGTGACTGCGCTCAAGTCTTCGATGGCCTCAGCCGCAGCGCCGGCAGGCAATCCCTTCGGTGGACCCTTTGGTGGGGCTCCGCGCCGCTGATTTCCGCCTTCCTCACCCAACCCTTCGAATCCATGCCCGCGGTTATCCAGCTCGAGGATTTTCACAAGACCTACCGCACCGGCGAAATCGAGGTGCGCGCGGTGCGTGGGGTCAACCTCATTGCCGAACCCGGCGAGTTTGTCGCCATCATGGGTTCCTCGGGTTCCGGCAAGAGCACCCTGATGAATACCGTCGGCTGCCTCGACCGGCCGACTCAGGGAAAGTGCCTTATCGACGGTGTCGACATCGGTTCCTTGTCTCGCAACGAATTGGCCGACCTGCGCAACCGTAAGCTGGGGTTCGTGTTCCAGGGCTTTAATCTCTTGGCCCGGACGACTGCGCTGGAGAATGTGCAACTGCCCATGCTGTATGCTCGGCCCCGGATCACCGTCTCCGAGCAGAACCGGCGGGCCGCAGAAGCGCTAGAATTGGTGGGGCTTGGCGAGCGCATGGACCACACTCCCAGCCGCTTGTCAGGGGGACAGCAGCAGCGAGTAGCCATCGCGCGGGCGTTGGTCAATCGGCCGACTCTCCTCTTGGCCGATGAGCCCACGGGCAATCTGGATTCGCGCACCGGCATCGAGATCATGGGCATCTTCCAGAAGCTCAACGACGAGGGCATGACGGTGGTCATGGTGACCCACGAACTAGACATTGCCCATTATTGCAAACGCATCGTGGTCATGCGCGATGGTCTGGTGCGCAGCGATGCTCCGGTGACCGCTCGCCTCAACGCCCTTGAAGAAATCCAGAAGCTGGAGGCCGAGCAGAAGGCCGTCCAACTCAACCCCTGACCCATGTTTGCAACCCTTCGCATCGCTCTGATGGCCATCCGGCGCAACGTGCTCCGGTCCTTCCTCACCATGCTCGGCATCATCGTGGGAATCGCCGCCGTCATCGTGGGTGTTAGCATGGGTACCGGAGCCAAGGCGGAGGTAGACAAGCGCATCGCCGGACTGGGGCAGAACCTCATCACCGTGATGTCGGGCAATATGTCCCGGGGTGGCGTCCGAGGTGGTTTCGGCATGGCGCCCAACTTGTCGATCGAAGATTTTGACGCGATCCGCCAGGAAATCTCTCAGGTGACGGCCATGAGTCCTGAGGCTGGGACCACCGCACAGGTGGCCTCTGGCAATCAGAACAGTTCTGTGCGAGTCTCCGGGGTCTCCGACGAATACATCGACGCCCGTTCTTGGGCCCTGAAAAGCGGGGAGAACTTCACGGCCGCCGATGTACGCAACGCTTCCAAGATTTGCCTGATCGGGGCCACCACGGCGAAGACGCTTTTTGGCGAGGGCATCGATCCGGTGGGTCAATCGGTGCGCATCAAGAACGCGCCCTTCACCATCGTGGGGTGGTTGGAGGCCAAGGGTTCCGGAAGCTTCGGCCAGGATCAGGACGATGTCCTGCTCGTGCCTTACACCAGTGTGATGAAACGGTTGTCGGGGGATACCAAGTTCCGGTTTATCTTCGTGCAGGCCGAGTCGCCCGACGCGATTCCTTTAGTGCAGGAGCAACTCAAGGAATTGCTGCGCCGTCAGCATAAAATCAGCGACGGAAAGGATGATGACTTCATGGTCCGTAACCAGCAGGAGACGAGTGACTTCTTTAACGCAAACAACCGGATCATGACGGTGTTGATTGGCTTTTTTGCAGGCATCTCATTGGTTGTCGGAGGCATCGGCATTATGAACATCATGCTAGTCAGTGTCACCGAGCGCACCCGGGAGATCGGAATCCGCCTCGCGGTCGGGGCCCGCGGTCGGGATGTCCTTCTGCAATTCTTGGCCGAGGCCGTCCTCCTGAGTGTCTTGGGCGGTGGGGTGGGGATCGCTGTGGGTTACTGGTTGGCCCCCTTGCTCACTCAGTTGTTCCAGTTTCCGACGCTCATCTCCCAATCCTCAGTGATCCTCGCCTTCACAGTGAGCGCCATCATCGGCATCGTCTTCGGATTCTTTCCCGCGTTGAAGGCAGCCAATCTCGATCCGATCGACGCTTTGCGCTACGAGTAGCCCGAATGAATCCTCCGGCAGCCTCTCTCTCCGCCCTTAAGAGCGCACTGCGAGAGGATCTCCGCAGGCAATTGCGAGGGCTTGAGGCCGGACTTCGCGAGAAGTGGTCGCTCCGCATTCAGGAAAGATGTTTGGAGTTGCCCGAATGGTCCGATTGCCGGGTGGTGGGCCTGTATCATCCCAGAGCCGACGAACCCGATGTATGGCCTCTGGTTGAGCGGGCTTGGTCGGCAGGGAAATGCGTGGTTTTACCCACCTACGATGAAGTATCGGCCACGTATCAATGGTGCCGGATAGCCAGTTTCGAGGATCTGGTTCCGGGTCGGTTTGGAATTCCGGAGCCGCGATCCCGGTGTGATCGGGTCGATGCCGTGCGACTGGACTTGGTGTTTGTTCCTGGACTAGGATTCTCCACGGATGGGGGAAGGTTGGGAAGAGGACAGGGTTTCTATGATCGGTTGCTGAAGTTCTTCCGCGGCCGGAGCTATGGAGTCGCCTTTGATTTTCAGATGCTTCCGCAAATTCCCCGTGAGGGTCACGACGTTGAACTGACGGGTGTGATTACTCCATCGGGTTGTCGGGTTATACCGTCGGGTGTTGCACTGAAACATGGTCACTGAATCCTGGATTTTCGCGGTCGGAGGCGTGCTGACCGGCACGGGGTTGGCCTATGTCATCTACCGCTTTCGCGAGCGGGCCTTGCGTGCCGAATTGTCGATCCGGGAGCGGGAACGGGCCGATCAATCTCGCAAGGAGACCGAGGCCCTCCGCGTCGAGGTGCGTCTGGCAGCTCAGCAAGATCTCAGTCGTTGGCGAGCCGATCAGGACCGGGATCTGGAATCTGAGCGTTCACGTCTGGGGGGCACAGAATCCCGTTTGGCCGAGCGGGAGGCTTCGGTGGGACGTCAGATGGAGCGATTGGTTGCGCAGCAAGACGACGCGCGCCTGAGGTCGGAGGCCCTCGATGTGACTCGAGCGCAATTGGACCAAGATCGTCTCGAGATCCGGCGGTTGTCTGAGGAGCGCAAGAGTCAATTGGAGTCGCTGTCTGGTCTCAGCGCCCTCGAGGCCCGAACGCTGTTGCTGAAGGAGGTCGAACAGGACTCTTCCCGTGATGCCGCCAACCTCAGTCGACACATCCTCGAAAACGCGAAGAACGGTGCCGAGCAGCAGGCTCGGCGTATCATCGCCACGGCCATCCAACGCTACGCAGGTAAACACACTTACGAGACCAGTACGGCCACCGTGGCCCTGCCGAGCGAAGAAATGAAGGGTCGGATCATCGGCCGCGACGGGCGCAACATTCGTTCTTTTGAGAACGCCACGGGCATCACAGTGCTGGTGGACGACACACCCAATGCGGTGGTGGTCTCTGGTTTTGATCCAGTCCGGCGCGAAGTGGCTCGGCAGTCCATGGAACGACTGATTCTCGACGGCCGCATCCACCCGACCCGCATTGAGGAAGTGGTCGCTGCGGTCACGGTCGAGATGGAAGACTTCATCCTTCGCAAGGGCGAAGACGCGGTCTACAAGGCTGGCCAAACGGCAGTCCATCCGGACGTGGCCAAAATGCTGGGTCGGTTGCACTTCCGTCACAGTTACTCACAGAACGTCCTCGAGCATTCCCTGGAGGTGGCCCATCTCTGCGGTCTGATGGCCGCGGAACTCGGAGAGGACATCTTGTTAGCCAAGCGATCCGGCCTGCTCCACGATATCGGTAAGGCCATGTCCCACGAGGTCGAGGGCCCCCACGCCAAGGTGGGTGCCGATTTCCTTAAGCGTTTCAATGAGTGCGCCGCCGTCGTGAATGGGGTGGCTTCTCATCATGAAGAAGTGCCGCATGAAAACGCCCTGGGCATCCTTGTTGCCGCCGCCGATGCCATTAGTGCCACTCGTCCGGGTTCCCGCAGTGAGGGCATGACCACCTACCTCCAGCGCTTGGAGAACCTGGAGCGCATCGCCTTCGAGTTTCCCGGAGTGGAGCGAGCCTTTGCCATTCAGGCCGGTCGTGAACTGCGGGTGGTGGTGAAGCCGGAGGTGGTCGATGACCAGTCCTCCCTGCGGATGGCCCGTGATCTGGCTCGCCGCATCGAGGAGGAATTGCTCTATCCCGGGCAAATTCGCATCACAGTGGTCCGTGAGACCCGTTGCGTTGAATACGCCAAGTAGGCGTCAATGAGTGCTCAGGCGACTCCGGATCCGGCCCGCGTGTCCGTGATGGGAGGTAGCTACGGCGGCTACATGACGCTGGCCTCCTTGGTGCATTTCAGCGATCGACTGCGGTGCGGCGTGGATGTTGTCGGTATTTCCAACTTCGTTACCTTCCTCACCAACACCCAGGAATACCGTCGGGATTTGCGGCGGGTAGAGTACGGGGACGAGCGGGATCCCCAAATGCGTGCCCATCTGGAAAAGATCTCACCGCTCAATCAGGTCGATCGGATCCGTGTTCCGTTGATGGTTGTCCAGGGTAAGAACGACCCCAGAGTACCACTCAGCGAAGCCGAGCAAATGGTCCAAGCGCTCCGAGCCAATGGCCGCGCTTGCGCCTACTTGATGGCCCGGGATGAAGGGCATGGATTTGCCAAGAAACCCAACGCTGACTTCCAATTTCTCAGCACGATTTTGTTTCTGCGGGAGCACCTCCTGAGCGGGGAGCCCCTTCGCTAGCGCGCCCTAATGGAGGCTGAATAATAGCCGACGTTGCAGACAATTTTCAGCGGAGGAGACTGTCGGCCCACTGCAAACGGAACCACGGAAACAGCACCTCTACGGCGACCAGGCCGAGGAACAGCGTGCTAATGGTGCCGTTGAGCTTGAAGAAGGCGACGTTGACAGATCGGGTGTCCCGCCGGCGCGCCAACAAGTGCTCGGCGAGCAGCAGCGCACCGATGACCATGAGGCCTAGCCAGTAGGCCAGTCTAAAGGCCGCCAGCGCTCCAAAGATGGCCAGCAAGATCCACAGCAGCAGGTGGGCGATGAAGGCGACACCCAGGGCGTTCTTGGGTCCCCAGCGCACCACCAATGAGCGCAGTCCCTGAGCGCGGTCGAATTCGTAGTCTTGGGTGGCGTAGATGATGTCGAAGCCGAAGAGCCACAGGAGGACGGACAGTGCCAGAACCAAGGGCACGAAGGCGCTGTGGCTCAGCTTGAGTTTGCCGTCGATTATCGGGAGGAACTCCACGCCGCCCTTCACCGCCAACCAGGCTCCGACCGGGGCGATGGCTAGCGCGACGCCGAGCCAAACATGGGTGAAATCGGTGAAGCGCTTGGTCAGCGAGTAGAAGCAAATGAAGAAGAGAGCCACGGGCGACAGGGCAAAGCAGAGCGGGTTCAGCATCCAACTGGCCGCCACCAAGGCCGCGCCGCTGAGCAGGCAGAGGCTCACAGCACTGGTCATCGAGATGGCACCGGCCGGCAGGTGTCGCCCTGCCGTGCGCGGATTCAATGCATCAAACCGACGGTCCACGATTCGGTTGAAGGCCATGGCGCAAGTGCGTCCACTGATCATGGCGGCTAGGACTAGCAGGAAGACCCTCCAACCGGGCCATCCATGCTGATCGCGCGCAGCCAGCATCATGGAAGCCAAGGCGAAGGGCAGGGCGAAGACCGTGTGGCTGAACTTCACGAACGAGGCCCACTTGGAGAGCAGGGAAATCATCGGAGCGTTTTCTTGGGGGCCGGGCGGAGATAGAGCAGAGACATGGGAGAATGGCTTCGGACGTGGGGCATGGGGCTATTCGATTTCTTCCTGCCAACGCACGGTCAAGCGATGGGTCACTCCCATGTGGTCGAGGACGCGAGCGACGACGGTGTCGGCGACGGCTTCGACTGTGGTGGGGCGATTGTAGTAGTGCGGGTTAGCGGGAATGAGCAGCACGCCCGCCTGGATGAGGAGTTCGAAGTTCTTCACGTGCACCAGCGAGATCGGGGTCTCGCGCGGGACGAGGATGAGCTTGCGGCGTTCTTTGAGCATCACGTCGGCGCACCGGAGCATGGAATCGGAACTCAATCCGTGTGCGATGCGTCCCAGGGTTCCCATGCTGCAGGGAATGACTACCATGACATCCGGCGGATTGGATCCGCTGGCGAAAGGCAAGTTCATCGAACGGTGGCTGTGGACTTGAGCCCCATCCGGCAGTCGTAGGCCCCCAGGCTGCTCGGCCTCGATGACCTGCGGAGCATACTGGCTGAGCATGACATGGACCTCGTGTTGGTGGGGATCTAGTTGGTCCAGCAAGCGCTGGGCATAGATTGTCCCGCTGGCTCCGGTGATGGCGATCAGCAGTCGCATGACCGACACACCATGCCGCTAAAGTGTCGGAAGCCAAAGGAGAAGCCGCAGAGGGGGGGGCGAACAGGCCCGCAGCCTCGATGAAATTTTTCGCAACCTGTCGCTTGAATCCACTCCGCTCGTTCTTAAAGTCCTTGTCTTGCGTCGTTGTCACACATGAGCGAACCGAATTCCGTCCCTGCTGCTGCCACCACTCCGTGGGACATCCCCACTGCGCGTTCCCTCTACAATATCGACCGATGGGGGGCCGGTTACTTCGACGTGAACGAGGCCGGAAACGTAGTGGTCACTCCGCTGCGCGAAAAAGGGTCGTCCATTGAGATCGCGGACATCATCGAAGAGGCCCGCGAACGGAAGTTGCAGTTTCCGCTGCTCATCCGTTTCCAAGATATTTTGCGCGACCGGGTGGCCCACCTGAACAACGCCTTCCGAAATTCCATCACCGAATTTCAATTCAAGGGCAGCTACCGGGGAGTCTTCCCCATCAAGGTCAATCAACTGCGAGAGGTGGTTGAGGAAATTCTCGATGCGGGCAAGGCCTACAACTTTGGGCTCGAGGTGGGTTCGAAGCCCGAGCTGTACGCGGGCATGGCGCTGCAGGACCAGCCCGGAGGCCTGATCATTTGCAATGGTTACAAAGACCAGGCCTTCATCAAGTTGGCTCTGTCCGGCATTAAGCTGGGCAAGAAGGTCATCATGGTGGTGGAGAAGCTCGAGGAGCTTCGCCAGATCATCACCGTCTCCAAGCAGGTTGGAGTGGAGCCGTTGATCGGTATTCGCGCGCGCCTCCTCAGCAAGGGTTCAGGCAAATGGGCCGAAAGCGGCGGCGAAAATGCCAAGTTTGGTCTGAGCACCTCGGAACTGCTGGCTGCGGCCGAGTTGCTACGCTCAGAAAATTTGTCGGGCAGTTTCAAGCTGCTGCATTTCCACATCGGCTCTCAGGTTCCGGACATATTGACCGTGAAGAAGGCCGTGCAGGAGGCGGCCCGTTTCTACGCCAAGCTCAAGAAGATGGGTTTTCCCATCGATTTCATGGATGTCGGTGGCGGTCTGGGCGTGGACTACGACGGATCCCGCAGCGCCTTCGACAGCTCGACCAATTACACGCTGCAAGAATACACCAACGACATCGTCTATTATATTGCCGATGTCTGCAACGCGGAGGGGGTTGAGCATCCGGACATCGTCAGTGAATCCGGGCGGGCGCTGGTGGCTCACCACTCGGTGCTGGTGGTCGAGGTCTTCGGCTCGATCGACAAGACTCGTCAAGAGATTCAATTCCAATATGGGGCCGACGAGCATCGCTTGGTGAAGGAGATGCTCGATATCCGGGACAACCTCGGAAAGGTCAACAAGCTGGAGTCCTTCCACGATGCGCTGGAGCGTAAGGAGGACGCGCATCAGATGTTCACCCTCGGTGTCCTAGAATTGCCGGAGAAGGCCAAGATTGAGACCCTTTACTGGGAAATCTCCAAGGAGGTTGTCCAGTCGTTCCGAGGGCAAAGCTACGTGCCCGAGGAGATTCAGCAATTGGAGGACAGTTTGGGAGACCAGTACCTCTGCAATTTTTCGGTATTCCAGTCACTCCTAGACCATTGGGCCTTGGGTCAGTTGTTCCCGGTGATGCCATTGCATCGACTGCTGGAGCGGCCGACGCGCGAGGGAACGCTGGTGGACATCACCTGCGACTCGGACGGGTGCATCAACAAGTTTGTGGACCTTCGCGATGTCCGCGACACGCTGCCGCTGCATGAACTGCGGGAGACCCCGCAGGGTCAGGAGCCGTATTACTTGGGGTTCTTCCTCATGGGTGCCTACCAGGACATCATGGGTGATTTGCATAATTTGTTTGGTCGTGTGAACGAGGTGCACGTTTTCCTCGAGCCCGATGAGCCCTGCGGCTACTACATTGAAGAGGTCATCGAAGGGAACACCATCAGCCAGTGCCTCACTTCGGTGCAGTACGAAGAAGGGGAGCTCAAGCGCCAGATGAAGGCTCAGGTGGATGCGGCCATTAAGAGCGACAAGCTCAAGCCGACTGAAGGCATGCGCCTCCTCGACGAGTACGAGCGCGGGCTCAAGGAATACACCTACCTGGATATCCATCCGCCCCCCCTGGCGGGTCATGGTAACGGTCACGGGCGGTAGCTCCGCGGGGCCGGACTGACACACCCTTGGGGTGCCCCAACGGGGCACAGCATACCAGCCCGGGGTGGAACCCCGGGTAAGGCAAAGCCGTAACCGATGCGTTCTGAAGGAACGCCGCATAGCGGGGCTCCGCGGTATCAGGCCTCCGCTCGCTGAGTAGGCTCAGGGAAGGATGATCTTTCGCGCTTTGCGCGAGGGGTGTGTGGTGTTCGCCTCCAAGGCTCGCTGCTGCCCGACACCGCTCCGCTCGGGTTTTTGGTGGGATCGGGTGGTGCTCGCAGGAAGGCTCGCTACGGACCGTTCCAGCTGCTGCACCGGGTTGGGCAAATCGAATGAGGGT
>SXGS01540691.1_pt1 | contig 56517 bp, 49 predicted proteins | sample 3174681 | NCBI WGS metagenome assembly SXGS01 (sample SAMN11356861, study PRJNA531348) | freshwater metagenome | isolation source: freshwater sample F1-80 | place: China: Fuxian Lake, Yuxi | collected 2017-12-25
CTCGACGACGGGCGCCTCACCGATGGGCCGGGCCGCGTGGTCGACTTCAAAAACACCATCGTCATCATGACATCCAACATCGGCTCGGCCCGCATCCTCGAGTATCGCGGCTCGCTCGACGGCGGCCAGTACGACCTCATGAAGCTCGCCGTCCTCGAGGAGATGCGCAAGCTGTTCCGGCCCGAATTCCTCAACCGCATCGACGAGACGATCGTCTTCCACACCCTCTCGGAGGAGCACCTGAAGCGGATCGTCGACATCCAGCTCAACGGACTGCGCAAGCGTCTGGCCGACCGTCACATCACGCTCGACCTGACCGACGCCGCTCTGTCTCATCTGGTTCGCGTGGGCTACGAGCCCGTCTACGGCGCCCGTCCGCTCAAGCGCGCGATTCAGAAAGGACTGGAAACGCCTCTGGCGCGTCTGCTATTGAAGGGAGCCGTGCGCGACCACCAGAACGTTCGCATCGACTACGACCGCATTCCGGGCGGCCTTAGCTTCAACGGCGTCGGAGCCGATGCCAAGCACGCGGGCGTACTTAACTGACGCCCGCGTGCATCCGGGGCCTGGCGCCCCGCATCCACTGATTCAGAAAGGGTGAACCGAAAGTGAGCGACAAGATGAAAGACCTGCCTATCCTCCCCATGAAGAACACGGCCCTGTTGCCGAACCTGGTGATGCCCCTGTCGGTGGGCCGCCCGCGTTCGCTCGCCGCCGTGGAAGCTTCACTGGCCACCGAGGACAAGGAGATCCTTCTCATCGCCCAGAAGGAAGCCTCGATCGAGAATCCGGGGCGCGCCGACCTCTACGATCACGGCACTCGCGCCATCATCCGCCGCATGTCGCGCAACAACGACCTCATGGAAGTCCTCGTCATGGGCGTCGAACGCGTCAAGCTGATCGAGATTACCCAGGAAGAGCCGCACCTGATCGGCCGCGTCGAGGCAACGCCCGTTCCTGGAGAGACCGGCGCCGAAGTCGAGGCGCTGCAGCGTAGCGTCGTCGAGATCGCCCAGCGCGCCATCGAGATCACCCAGGTGCAGGTGCCGTTCGACCTCCAGCAGCTCTCCTCCGATCCCGACAACGCCATGCGGCTGGTCTACCTGCTCGCGTCGCTGTTCTCGCTCGATCTCGAGAAGGAGCAGAAGCTGCTCGACTGCAACGGCATGAGCGAGGCGCTCGGCCTGCTCCATGGCTACCTCACCCATGAGCTGCAGGTGCTCGAGATCCGCAATACCATCAACGCCAAGGCTCGCGACGAGATGGGCAAGGAGCAGCGCGAGCACATGTTGCGCCAGCAGATGCGGGCCATCCAGCAGGAACTCGGCGAGGCCAGCCAGGAACAGACTGAAATCGACCAGTTGCGCGAGCGGTTGGCCAAGGCCGTTCTGCCCGACGATGTCCGCAAGGAAGCCGAGCGCGAACTGAAGCGGCTCGAGCGGCTGCCCACTCAGGCGCCCGATCACCACGTCATCCGCACCTACCTCGAGTACGTGCTCGATCTCCCGTGGCGCACCGCCACCGAGGACAAGCTCGACATCGGCGACGCGCGCCGCATCCTCGACGAGGACCACTTCGATCTCAAGGAAATCAAGGAGCGCATCCTCGAGCACCTCGGCGTGCTGAAGATGAACCCCAAGGCCAAGGCGCCGATCCTGTGCCTGGTCGGACCTCCCGGAGTCGGCTAAACCTCTCTCGGCCATTCGATAGCCCGCGCCATGGGGCTCATGTTCTAGCGCTTTTCCCTGGGCGGCCTCCACGACGAAGCGGAGCTTCGGGGCCATCGCCGTACCTACATCGGAGCCATGCCCGGCCGCCTGATCCAGGCGATGCGGCGCGCGGGTTCGAACAACCCCGTCATCCTGCTCGACGAAGTCGACAAGCTCGGGCGCGACTATCGCGGCGACCCCGCCTCAGCCCTCCTCGAGGTGCTCGACCCGGAGCAGAATTCGACATTTCGCGACAATTATCTCGATTTGCCGTTCGACCTGTCGAAGGTCATGTTCATCACCACCGCCAATTCCATCGAGTCGATCCCTCGCCCCCTTCTCGACCGCATGGAACTGCTTCGCCTCCCCGGCTACACCGAGGAAGAGAAGGCCGAGATTGCCGTCCGCTATCTGATCCCTCGCCAGTTGAAGGAAACCGGCCTGACTCCGGAACAGGTGGAGATCACCGCCGATGGTCTCATCCAACTGATCCGCCGCTACACGCGGGAGGCCGGGTTGCGCCGCCTGGAACGCACCATCGCCAAGGTGCTGCGCAAGGCCGCGCTCCACTTCGCCGAAAGCAAATCTTCGCCGTTCATCGTTGGCCCCGTGGAACTGGTCGACCTGCTCGGACCCGAGCCGTTCACTCCCGAGGAGTCCCGCAAGAACTCGCCCCCCGGAGTCGCCACCGGACTTGCCTGGACCGAGGCGGGCGGCGATGTGCTCTACATCGAGGCGCTGCTCCTGCCCGAAAGCAAAGGGCTCACCGTCACCGGCCAGCTCGGCGAAGTCATGCAGGAGTCGATCAAGGCCGCCCAGAGCTACATCTGGTCGCACGCCGAGCAACTGGGCATCGAGACACGCCTCTTCAAGGACTACGGTGTCCACGTCCACGTCCCCGCCGGGGCGATTCCCAAGGATGGCCCCTCGGCCGGCATCACCATGGCTGTCGCGCTGACATCGTTGTACACGAAAAATCCGGCGCGCACCGACACAGCGATGACGGGCGAGATCACACTGACCGGATTAGTACTCCCAATTGGGGGGGTCAAGGAGAAGGTGCTCGCCGCCCGCCGCGCCGGCATGAAGCGGGTCATCTTGCCAAAGGCTAACTCCAAAGATTTGAAGGACTTGCCCGATGAAATCCGGAAGGAAATGGAGTTCGTTTTCGTCTCCCATGTCAACGAAGTGCTGGAAGTTACCATCCCCGCCCTTGCGGAAAAGCTGGTGGCTCTTGCGGAGTACTAGCCTAGTGTAGTATTCTTAAAGCTTGGTAGGCCTCCCCGCGGCTTGCCAATCCCCGAGCGGGGGCAAACTCCTCCGAGCCCCCGCTCACCCCTCCAAGCTCCTTCGAGCCTAGCGGGATTCCAATCAGCCCAGATGGGCTTCCTGCCCGATCTCGTGGATCAACACGCGATCCGCCGCCGGTCCGGCGGCGTGGAGAAGCCTTTCGAGAGGCTCGTGCACCGGTTCGCGGCTCAGGGTGAAGGTCTTGTGGTGTACCGGAATGATCGCCTCGACATGGGCGTCGTTGATCATCTTCATCGCCTGCTCCGGGTTGCAGTGCGCCCGGATCCAGGGGTTATAGGCTCCGATCGGCATGATGCCGAGATCGATCGGCCGCGAGTCCCGGACCCCACGGAACGTATCCGACATCGCCGTATCGCCGCCGAACAGCACCCGGCGCCGCCCCGATTCGAGCACGTAGCCGTTGTATCCGCGCCAGGTGTCGCTTCGCAGCCTGGCCCCCCAGTGATTCACCGGGAACGCCCGCACGCGCACCGCGCCCACCTGCGACGCCTCTCCCCAACTCAACTGCTCCACCTTGGCGTAGCGATCCAGCCGCAGCAAATCGGCTGTGCCCGAAGCAGTGATCACCTGCGTACCCTTGGATTCGAGCGCCCGCAACGACGGCAGATCGAAGTGATCCATGTGAGCATGGGATAGCAGGATCAGATCGATCTTCGGCAGCCGGTGGAGCAGGATCGCCGGCTGCACCAGGCGCTTGATGCCCAGCGTGGCGATCCACAAATCGATCCCCGCCCGATGGCTGAAGACCGGGTCGGTGATGACTGTCGTCCCCTCGATCTTCAGCAACACCGTGCTATGGCCGAGCCATGCCGCATGGATTCCGGTATCGGGCCACTTCGCCGGATCGGGCGCGAATCGCGGAGGGTTCACCGGACGCGACAAGTCGCGCGCCATCTGATGCCAGAACGACGGCGCGACGCGGTAAGCCGCCGCCGCCGAGCCGCCCAGTGCGGCCACGCCCAATCCAGTCAACACTTTCCTCCTGGTGGTCATCCTTGCCAGCCGAAACGCTCCTCTTTCCACGGATCGCCGTTCATGTGGTAGCCGTTGCGCTCCCAGAATCCCGCCTCGTCGGCGGACAGGAACTCGAGTCCGCCGAGCCACTTGGCGCTCTTCCACGCGTAAAGCCTCGGGACGATCAGCCGCGCCGGACCACCGTGCTGCAGCGCCAGCTCCTCGCCGTCGTGGGTCAAGGCCACCAGCGCATCCTCTTCCAGGAACTCGTCGAGCGGCATGTTGGTTGTCCAGCCGTGGTCGTAGCCGTGCGCCAGCACGAACTTCGCCTCGGGCTTGACGCCGCCACACAGTTCGACGAGTTTGCGGGTCGACACGCCTTCCCAGACGTTGCCTAGGCGAGACCAACGGGTCACGCAATGGAAATCGGCGAAAACCTTCACCTTCTCCAGCTTCGAAAACGCAGCCCAGTCCCACTTGGCGGGCTCGTTCACCAGCCCCCAGACTTTCAACTCCCACTTGGCCAGATTCATCCGGGGCGCCCCACTTGCGTCCAGGACGGGCCACTTGCGGGTGCGCGATTGCCCAGGGGGAATACGGTTGTCGCGCCGCGTGTCGGGGCTGACGATCACGCCGGCGGGGAGTTCATCCGGCATGGGCGCCGCTTCCCCTTGTTGCTTGTCCAGGTCCACTCCAAACATATTGACGCTTTCCTTCCAGCGAGAGTTCTACTCCTTTTTATTTTAGCTAGGGGAATTGAGAATTCCCGCCCCTCGGCCGCACTATTATCCCGAGGGTGTTTTCTCATGGTCCATTCGGTTATTTTTCTCTTCAGCTTTCTTTTGTTATCCATTGTTTGCAAAGGAGAAACGAGCGGCAAGGCGGAGTACGTCGGCGGTACAGTCGCGCAGTGCAAGGCCGGCCTGGACGGGCGGCTGCACACCAGCGCACCGGGCATGGTTTTCCTTTCCGGCAAGACTCGGGTCGAAATCTCCTACGACCGCATCAACCTGCTCGAGTACGGCCAAAACGCGAGCCGCCGCATCGTCATGGCGGTGCTGGTCTCTCCGATCTTCCTGCTGAGCAAGGCTCGCCGGCACTTCCTCACAGTCGGTTTCCAGGATGCCGACGGCAAACAGCAGGCGCTGGTGCTCCGGCTCGACAAGACGCATGTCCGGGGAATTCTGGCGAGCCTCGAGGCCCGAACCGGCCTCCGCGTCCAATACCAGGACGAGGAATCGCGAAAGTCAGGTAGGGGATGAGCGCCGCCGTCTGCTTCCTGCTTCTGGCCTCGGCATCGGAACCCGATCCGGGCGCGCAACTGGCGTCGGTGCGGAAGATTTTCGTCGACCGCCTCATAGGAGGTGAGACCGCGGCCCACCTCCGCGACATGATCGTGGCCGCGATCCACACTGGCGGACTTCTTGCCATCACCGAGGACGAGACCAAGGCCGACGCGATCCTGCGCGGCTCGGCGGAGGACCTGGTGTTCACGGACCGGTTCGTCTCCCGCGACAGCGTCTCCGGCCGTGCGTCGATCTCCGGCCAAAGCGGATCTGGCGGTTCGCGAACCGGGCGCTACGCGTCGGTGGGGATCGGGCAGAATGAATCGACGGATATTCGCGAGCGTAAGCACGAAGCCGCGGCGTCGGTGCGGCTGGTCGCCCGGAACGGCGACGTGATCTGGTCGGCGACCAAGGAGAGTCTGGGCGCCAAGTTCAAAGGCGCCAGCGCGGATGTCGCCGACAAGATCATGCGGCAGTTGAAAGCCGACCTCGAACGGGCGCGCGGAGCGCGGAGATGAACTACCGGTTATATTTTGGCGTCACTCCGCGCAAGCCCGCCCAAATCGCGTCGCACTCGGCTACCACCTCGTCGGGCAAGCGGCCCTCGGTGCTCGCCTTCAGGTTCTGCTCCAACTGTTCGAGCTTGCTGGCGCCCAGGATGACACACGCGGTGGAGGTGTGATGCAGGAGCCAGTTCAACGCGAGGCTGATCGTGGACCTCCCACATCGCTGCGCCACCGCGTTCAGGCCCTCCACGGCGTCGAAGAAGTCGGGATGCCAGTAGCGGTCCAGGTACATCTGGTTGTTGTCGAAACGCGTGCCGGGTAGCGGCGCTTCGCGCTGCTGTTTACCAGTCAACAGCCCTCCGGCGAGCGGATTGTACACCACCAGCGACACACCGTAATCGCGCGCAAACGGCACGAACTCCTGCTCGAGGCCGCGCGCCATCAGGTTGTGCATCATCTGCGCAACGCGGATCGGCTTCCAGCCTCGCCGGCTCGCCAGATGCCGGGCCTGCGCCACCTGCCAGGCGGCGTAGTTCGAAATCGCCGGGTGGCGGACCTTGCCGAGCGTGACCAGTTCGTCCAACGCGCCGAGAGTCTCGTCGAGCGGTACCGAGTAGTCGGGCTGGTGCAAATAATAGAGGTCGAGATAGTCGGTCTTCAGCCGCTGGAGCGACGCGTCGATGGCCTTGAAGATCGCCGCTCGCGAAAGCCCGCTTTCGTTGGGACCGGTCCCCATGACGCCGCGCACCTTGCTCGCCAGCACAATGCGCGAACGCCGTCCGGCGAGGACCTTGCCCAGCATCTCCTCGGCGGCGCCCTTGTTGTAGACGTTTGCGGTATCGATGAAGTCGATGCCGTTGGCCAGGCAGGCGTCGACGATGCGCGCTCCTTCCGCCTCGCCGGTTTGCGACCCGAAGGTCATGTTGCCATAGCAGAGTCTCGATACGCGGAGATCGGAGCCAGTGAGGACGATACGTTCGGTCACAGAATTATCTTCCCATCGGCGGACCATCCCGTGCGGCAGTAGCACGGACCCTGGGCCGGTTTGTACGCGATGGCGAGTTCCGGGGTCTCGATCCGCGCGTTGCCTTTCCTTTTGGAGAGCAGCAGCAGATCGAGCGCGCAGCCGGTGAGTAGCGTTCGTTCCACCGGGTAGGGCGGCTGGCCCGTCTGAAACATCTTCTCCATGTTCTGAATCAGGCACGCGAAGTGGAGCCGCGCGCCGAACCGCTGCAGCTTGAACAACACCGAGAAATCCGCGTCCACCGCGCCCGTCCAATCTTCCACCAGGCCCGGCATTTGGAAGACCGCTCCCCGTGCGCCGTCGCGATATTCGAGCAAGAACACGGCGGGCTTCTTCACGTGGTCGCGCGGCGATCCCGGTTTGCGCGTTTCCGATCTGGCGAGAGCGGCGTCGAACAGGCGGCGCGCCCAAGGGGTCGTGTCGAGGAACCGCCAGCACTCGTCGTCCTCGACGCACCGCACCGCCGCGACCCCGGTCTCGCCTCCGGCGCGCCGCTCCATCAGGCACTGCAGGCCTTCGAGTCCGTGGAAGCCATAGCCCTCGAGTCCGCCGAACGAAATCGACACGCCATGGCGGAACGGGGCTCCGAGGGGAACGTCGTGGTTCGGCTGCCGGTAAGCCACGGGAATCGACGAGCCGGCCATCACCGGAAACCCGAGTTCGCGCGAGATGTCCGCCATGCGCCGGGCCTGGCCGCGATCCCACGACAGCGCCTTGTCGGTATAGACCGGAACCGAGCGCCCGGACTCGCGGAACACGTCGGTGACCTTCAGGAACAGCTCGAATCGCGGGTAGAGCTTCTGACCCGCCTCGTTCAGCGGATACTCGCCATGCTCGCCGATCACCAGCACGCCATCGACCGCCAACTTGCCCGTTCCGAGCGTCAAGGCGCCGCGCACCGTCCCGAATACGGGGATGCCATGTTTGGCCGCTTTCTCGCGGCTCATGTCGTTCTTCGGAACCTGCTCGGTGGACATCGAAACGATCTTGGAACCGGGATACGGGCCTTGACCGTCGTGATTGAAGCCGTCCAGGTACTTGCCCACCACGACATCGGCGTGGGAAAGCGGCCGGTACTCGGTGATCACGGCGGCGATCCGCCTGGGCGCGGCGGGAGCGGCCAAGGCGGCGCCAGAAGCGAGAAAGGTCCGCCTGCGCATCTCAGTTACCCGCCGCGGCCGCGGCCGACGCGATCCAGTCCGCGTAGGCTTCGATCGCTCTAGCCGCGTGAACCGCCTGTTCCTCGGCCTCGCGCCAGGATCGCTGTTCGATCGCCTCGCGCACGCCCGGCAGCGTCTTCACTCCATAACCGGTGTAGAAGCCGGGAGCGTGCAGCACGTGCTTGAACCACGGCCTGCGCGGTAGACCCTCGGCGTGGGTCAGCTTCCGCTCGGCCACCCGCAACGCGGCGTCCAGAGCTTCCAGGCGGGCCGCGTCCAGTTTGGCAGGGTCCACTTTCGCCAGCGCCGCGACTGCCTTGTCCAGGCGCGCCGAGGCGTTCCTCAACGGCGAGAGGTTCAGGAAGGGAACCTCCGCCTCGGGCTCGGGCATCACGTAGGCCTTGCGCGGATCGGCGGAGAGCTTCAGCGCGCCGCTCGAGATCGGTTCGTTCTTTTTCCTGGTCTCCTCCCGCGCGTCGTCCGCCAGTTTGATCACTTCGGCGGTCCAAACACGGACGGCCTTGGCGGTTGCATCGAACCGGAAGGGGATCCAATCGGCGTTGGCAAGGCGGAGCGTCATCCGCGCCCCGAGCTTGGTGGTCGCCGCCACATATTGGAAGTCGGCATCGGCGAACTTCACATAGTAATCGTAGGAGTCGTAATTGGAGTGGTAAACTCCGCCGCCTCCCCCTTCGCCTCCGAAGCTGAAGTTGATGCTCGGGATGCCGAGGTGGTGCTGGAACACGGTATAGTCGGAGCCCGATCCGAGCGGCGGCAACTGGAACTCGGGCTCCTGCCGGGACACCTTGCGGCGCGCAATGTAGCGGTCGAGCACGCTCGCCTTGGTCTGCGGATCGGTGAGATCGCGCGCGGTCTGGCTGGCGAACAGCTCCAGAACCGAGGCTCCGCCCGCCGCCACGAATCCGCGCGAAGTGCCGTCCGTGTTGACGTAGGCCACCGCATGCTTGCGCAGTTCGTCCGCGTGGTGCTCGGCCCATTCGGTGGATCCGAGCAGGGCGGGCTCTTCTCCGTCCCACGCCATGTAGATCAAGGTCCGCTTGGGACGCGAGCCGGCCTTGGCCAGTTCCGCCACCACGCGAGCCTCTTCCATCACCGAGATCATTCCCGACACCGGGTCGGCCGCGCCGAAGTTCCAGCCGTCGTGATGATTACCTCGCAGCACCCATTGATCGGGCTTTTCGCTGCCCGTCAGACGCGCGATCACGTTGTACGCCGGCGCGAGTTTCCATTCGAACGCGAGTTTCAGGTGGACGCGCGCCGGTCCGGGTCCCACATGGTAGGTCAGCGGCAGTGCGCCGCGCCAGTCGGTGGGAGCCACCGGTCCGGCCAAGGCGCGAAGCAGAGGCTCGGCGTCGGCATAGGAGATGGGCATGACAGGGATCTTGGTGACCGTGGACGCCTGCTTCGGATCGGGCGGACGATTCGGGTCGGTCGCTGCCAGGCCGGGTGTGAGCGGATCGCCGGGGAACACCGGCATATCCATGACGCTGCCCCGTTGCGCGCCGTGCGGTGGACGCCAGGCGCCCTTGGGGTAGACGTCGCCCTGGAAGAAGCCGTCGTCGCGCGGATCGGAGTAAATCAGGCATCCGATGGCGCCGTTTTCGGCGGCTACCTTGGGCTTGATGCCGCGCCACGACGCTCCGTAGCGCGCCAGGACGATCTTGCCCTGGACGCCGATGCCCATCTCGCGAAGCTTGCGATAATCGTCTGGCAGCCCGTAGTTGACATACACCAGATCGCCGGTTACGTCGCCATCGGTCGAGTAGGCGTGGTAGACGGGCAGGTTATCCTGCTTGATGCCGCTGGTCTCGTCGCCTTCCACCCCAGGCTCCTCGATTCTCGCCGTGAACCTTTGGGGCGCCACCATCTCGAGCAGCCGCGACTTGGGCGTGGGGAAGAGAGGATAGTAAGTTTCGATCTTGGTTTCGTAGCCCCAATCGCGGAACTGGGCGGCGATATATTCCGCCACTTCGCGGCTTCCGGGCGAGCCGACGTGGTGCGGTTTGGCGGAAAGCCGCTTCAGCCATTGCTGAAAGTTGCCCCGGTTCACGGACTGGTCGAAGCGGGCCTCGAGTCCAGCCTGCATGCGGGCCGATTCCGGCCGGAACCCCGCGATGTTCGGTGGCGCTGGGGTCTGAGCGGCGAGCGTGACGGCGAAAAACAGGACGATCGCGCGAGCGTTCATCCGTCGATTATCCCCGATTCAGCCGCCCAGCATGTCGAGCGCGCCCTGCAACTCGGATCGCGTGTGGCTGTCGCCGTTGGCCGACGCGGCGTCGATGCCACGCCGGTACAGGTCGCGGGCCGCGTCGATGCGTCCCAGTTTTTCGAGCGTCTGGCCGCCGTGGAAATACGCGGCATTGTAGTTGGCGTCGCGCTCGATCACCTCTCCGAAGACTTCGGCGGCGCCCGCCAAGTCGCCCGAATTGGTCAGTTCCATCGCCAGCATGTACCGGACGCGCGAATTGCCGGGATCCTGATCGAGAATGGAGCGGATGGTATCGATACGGCTCATGAACCTGCCATCATAGCAGCCGGACGGCACACGCTACGATAGAGAGAATGTCCCGTCAGCCAAAGTCGTACCTGCCCGAACTGCCCACGGCGGAAACCGTGGAGCCGCCCAGTCATGGCGTCCGCGGGTGGTTGCTCCAGGGGGGGCGGCTGGATCACGAAGTTCATAGCGACGATCAGGCCCATCCCTGGTACATGGTGCTGTGGCTCACCGGCGTCGACTACTTCTCGACGCTCGGCTACCAGCCGGGCATTGCGTTGCTGGCCGCGGGCGTATTGTCGCCGGTGGCCACGGCGTTCCTGATCCTGGTGACGCTGTTCTGCGCGCTGCCGATCTACGCGCAAGTGGCGCGGCGCTCGTACGCGGGACACGGGTCCATCGCGCTTCTCGAGAATCTGTTACCGGGATGGGGCGGGAAGCTGTTCGTCCTGGCGCTGCTCGGTTTCGCGGCCACCGACTTCGTCATCACGATGACGCTTTCCGCCGCCGACGCGGCCGAGCACGCCATCCACAATCCGTTCCTGCACCCCTACCTGGGCGATCACCAGATTTGGCTCACGCTCGGCCTGCTGGCGGTGCTGACGGCGGTCTTTCTGCGCGGTTTCAATGAGGCCATCGGGCTGGCGTCGGCGGTCACCATTCCGTACCTGCTGCTCAATCTGGTGATTCTGGTCCGCGCGGTGAAGGAGTGCTTCGAGCATCCGGAAGCGCTCGCCAATTGGCAGAACGCGATCAATGCCAAGGGCTCCTGGACCGATGTCGCGATCGCCGCCGGCCTGGTGTTTCCGCAACTGGCGCTGGGCCTCTCGGGATTCGAAACCGGCGCCTCGGTGATGCCGCTGATCAAGGGCGATCCGGGCGACGGCGCGCACGAGCCCAAGGGCAGGATCCGCAACACCCGGAAACTGCTGGCGGCGGCGGCGCTCATCATGAGCGTGATGCTGATGCTGTCGAGCTTCGTCACCAGTTTGCTCATACCCGCCGCCGACTTCCAGGCGGGCGGAAAGGCCAACGGCCGCGCCATCGCCTATCTGGCGCACAAACTCATGGGAGTGGGCTTCGGCACGCTCTACGACGTCTCGACGATCCTGATCCTGTGGTTCGCGGGCGCTTCGGCGATGGCGGGTCTGCTGCATCTGGTACCGCGCTATCTGCCTCGATTCGGCATGGCTCCGCGCTGGGTCGCCTACTCGCGCCCGCTGGTGCTGGTGCTGTTCGCCGTGGACATCGTGGTCACCGTGGCGTTCAAGGCCGACGTCAACGCGCAGGGCGGCGCCTATGCGACCGGGGTGCTGGTTCTGATGCTCTCCGCGGCCGTGGCCGCGGCACTGGCGCTTTGGCGCGAGGGATCGCGGGGAGGGGGCCTCTACTGCTGGATTGTCGCGGGCGTGTTCGCCTTCGTGCTGTGGGAGAACGTGCTGAAACGCCCCGACGGCTTGATCATCGCGAGCATATTCATCCTGGTGACGCTGGTATTCAGCGCGATCAGCCGGTACGGCCGCGCCACCGAGTTGCGGGTGGCGCGCGTCGCGTTCGTGGACCAGGAGTCGGCGGATCTGTGGCCCCAGATCAGCGGCAAAAAGGTGAATCTGGCTCCGGTCCGCAGTTTCGACCTGGAAACCCGGCGCCGTAAATCGCAGGAATTGAAGAAGCACTACGCGATCGACGGTCCCATCGCGTTTCTCAATATCGAGTTGATGGACAATCGCAGCGACTTCATGTCGGACCTCTCGTTGCGGCTCCGGCGGGAGGGCGATAACTACCACATCAAGGTAACTGGAGCCATCGCCATCGCCAACACGATCGCGACGGTTAGTGAACTGATCGACCCGGTCCGCCTGTTCCTCGGGTTGTCGCGCCAGAATCTGGTGTCGCAAGCGTTCCGGTACCTGATTTTCGGCGAGGGCGAGACCGGTCTGATGGTCTATACCATTCTCGTCAAGTATTGGGAGTGGACGCCGGAAGACGACGTGCGCCCGCTGATCTTCCTGATGAGCGAATAAAATTAGTTCCACGGAAGTTGCCAACCGCTTTCCATAAGGCGGTCTTATGCTACACTGGCCGCTGTGACATTGGATCAAATCCAGTTGTTCCGCGATCTTGCGCAGACCAAGAGCGTCAGCAAGGCGGCACAACTGAACTCGGTGAGCCAGTCCGCCGCGAGCCAGCATCTGCGGGAACTCGAGCGGCAATTCGAGACCTCTCTGGTGGACCGGTCCACGCGGCCGCTGGGGTTGACGGAGGCGGGCCGCCTGTACGCCGATTTCTGCCGCCACGTGATGTCGGTGCGGCATGAGTTCGACGTGGGTCTGGAACGGTTGAAGGGAACGGTGGAAGGGCTGGTCCGCGTCTGTTCGATCTACTCGGTGGGGCTATCGGAGATGGCGGGTCTCGAACGCGCGTTCGCCCAACGTTATCCGTCGGCGCATCTTCAAGTGGATTACCTGCGGCCGGAGAAGGTTTACGAGGCGGTCCGCCAGGACCGGGCCGATCTCGGGTTGGTGAGCTATCCCGAGCAGAGCAAGGATATCCAGGCGATCCCGTGGCGCGACGAGATCATGGTGGTGGCGCTGGCGCCCGGTCATCCGCTGGCGGGAGCGGCGGTGTTGAGTCCGGCCGATCTGCGCGGCCGGAACTTCGTCGGCTTCGACGACGATCTGCCCGTCAGCCGCGACGTCGCCCGGTTCTTGCGCGACGCCAACGTGACGGTGAAGGTGGTGATGCACTTCGACAATATCGAGACGATGAAGCAGGCCGTGGCGCTCGACGAGGGGTTGAGCATTCTGCCGGCGCGCATTCTCCGTCCCGACATCGAGCAGGGACGCTTGCGGGCGGTGCCGCTGTCGCCGGGTCTTTCGCGGCCGTTGGGAATTTTGCACCTGCGACGGAAGAAGCTGAATCGCGCCACGCAGTCGTTTCTGAATCTGCTGCGGGAGGCGCCGGAAAACGGCGCGCCGGCGTGATACCCTGTCATTAGCCTATGGCATCCCGTAGCGTCAACAAAGTGATCCTCCTTGGCCACCTCGGCAAGGACGCCGACACGCGATTCACCACCGCGGGAAGCGCGGTGACGAACTTCACCCTCGCCACCAACCGGCGGTTCAAAGACACGCAGACCGGCGAGTGGAAAGAGGAGACCGACTGGCACAACATCGTGCTGTGGAAGTCGGAGAACATCTCTAGCTACCTGACGAAGGGCAAGCAGGTCTACGTGGAGGGCAAGCTCCGCACGCGGACCTACGATGACAAGGACGGCAACAAGCGCTACGTCACCGAAGTAGTGGCCGACGACGTCATCCTGCTGAGCGGCCGCGGCGAGGGCGGCGGTGGACCCGAAATGGGCGAGCCGGCCGGCTTCGGCGGCGGTGGCGGCTACGCGTCCAACCAGCCGGTGTCGATGCCGCGCAGCGCGCGCCCGCCGCAACCGAAACCGTCCGCCGCCCCGGCTCCCGATTACGGTGGCCAGGGCGTTTCCGACGACGACGTTCCGTTCTGAGCTCTCGGCTCGTGGCAGCGCGATTCACCGAAAATTGACCGCGCGATCCCCGGGCCGTTCGCCGGGGATCGCGCGGCCTACGGTCAGGCGAGGAAGCCCAGGTCCTTCACGGCGAAGTTGCCGAGGTTGGGAAACACCGCCGCCAGCGCCGCCGGGTCGAGCCCGAACCACTTGCCCAACGTCGCGCCGTACTGATCGAGCGCGGTGGTGGGAATGTGCGCTCCACGAGAGCCGGCGTCGTCGGGTCCGCCGAGCGCCATTTGCGGGAAGGTCCCGTACATTTCACCGCCCTTGACCGCGCCTCCCATGACGAAGTGGTGGTTGCCCCAGCCATGGTCGGTGCCGGACGTGTTGGGTTGCAGCGTCCGCCCGAATTCGGATTCGGTGAAGGTGGTCACCTGTCCGCTGAGCCCCATCGCGTCCATGGCGGCCTGAAACACTCCCATCGCGGCGGACATCCGGGTCAGCAGGTCCCAGTGCGTCCACGACTGGTTTCCATGGGTGTCGAATCCGCCCAAGGTGCAGAAGAACACCTGGCGCGACATTCCCGTTTGTGCGCGCAGTTGGATGATCTGGGCCACCTGTTGGAGTTGCTGGCCGATGCTGGTTCCGGGGAACGTCACCGGCAGCGAGTTGGACGACGACAGACCCTTCAGCATCGCGTTCAGGTCGATCGCGTCCTTGCGGACCTTGTTGGCCGCTTGAACCAGGGAGAGCCCGGAGTCGAGCGCCAGCACCTCCTGAAGTCCGGTCATTCGCGCCGCCGCCGCCGAGGCGGGCCAGACGTTCATTCCCGCCGGCGTGAGGTCGAAGCCGGGGACCAGGCTCGCCGCCTTCACGATGCTGCCGGTGCAAAACAGCGCGGGGCCGGACATCGAGATCGCGGCGGGGAATGTGGACGCGCCGTTCAACCCCTGGGCCGCGTCGGCGGTTCTTCCTCCCCATCCGGTGCCGCCCGATGCGGTGGCGATTCCGCTTTGCGTCTGCTGCGTCTGGTCGGAGTGGGAGAACAGGTTGGTGGGAACCGGCGCGGCATTGGCGAGGTACTGCGCGCGCGTGGTGGGTTGAACCAACAGGCCGGTATTGGCGACGATGGCGAGCTTCTTCTGCGCCCAGAACGGATGGATGCCGTTCATGCCGCCGTTGAGCCCGTACATCACGCCGTTGCCGGTGGTGACGTCCAGCACCGGGGTGTTCTGGTCCGGTAAGGCCAGATTGCCCCGGATGGTCCTGTAGTTATTGAATTCGGCGGCCGTCTTGGGGATCACCGTATTATGGCCGTCGTTTCCGCCGAACATGAAGACGCAGACGAGCGCCTTGTAGCCGCCGCCTTGCGCGAGCGCGTTCATGGCCCCGAACCGGGAGAATCCGGCGAGCGTCGCGGCCGGGCCGGCGGCGAGTTTCAAGAAGTTCCTTCTTGTCGTTTGCATTGTTTCCTCCTCAGTACTGAACCGCGTATTGCCCGGAAAGGGCGCCCAAATACAACGCCGTGAAGACCCGCTGCGAGTTGTCGTTCTGCGCGTCCACCGCCTTGGCGATGGCCGCCCGCAGGGGCGAGCCCATGCGGCCGTAGGTCAACACGTCGTCCACCGCGTCCACCAGTTGAGCGGTGTTGCCCGCCACCGCCTGGAACGGGGTGAGGTCGGCGGAGAAATCGCCCGCGGCGTAACCGGAGAGGATCTCCTGGAATAGATTTCCCCGCAGCACCGCTTCGGTGGGCGAGTAGATCTGGAACTCGGGTCCGAACAGCGCCGAGCCGGGAATGCGGTACATCGGAGAGTAGAAACCGAACACCGAATTCGGGGTGAGCGGCATCTGTCCCATTCCGACGAACAGGTAGACGCGCTGGTTGCTGGCCGAGACTTGGCCGTTCAACGCGCGGGTCAAGGCGATCGTCTGGTAGATCGGATCCTTGAGCCGGCCCTGATTGGGCGTGGCCGTGTCCTGACGCGCCTCGGGATCGGTGAGGATCGCCTTGACCACCGCCTTCAGGTCGCCGCGCACGTTGGCGCCGTTGTTGACGAACACCGCCGCCACGCGCTGGATGAACGCGGGAGACGCGTTGCTCGACGCGAACGCGCGGACCAGCCTCGTCGCCACGAACGGAGCCGTGTTCGGATGGAGGAACAGGTTGTCGAGGAATCCGTCCAGATCCTGGTCGGGAGTCTGGCCCGGCGGCAGCGTCGCGCCGTTGAGCAGCGTCTTGGCCGTGGTGTCGTGAAGGGTGGGCCGCGGTTGCAACGGACCCGAGAAGTTCTCCCAGTTGATGCCGGTCGCGTTGGCGCCTGGATAGGTCCAACCGGTGGCGGCCAGGGCGAACTGGCGGATGTCGTTCTGCGAGTACGTGGGGATTGGCTTGCCTTGGCCGTCGAGCGCGTTCGACCCGTCCGGATTCAATTGATACAGTCCGATCGTGAAGAGCTGCTTCAATTCGCGCACGAAATTCTCGTTCGGCTGGCTGGTGGGCCCCGGCTTGATGCTGTTCGCCATGTCGAGGTACTTGCCCATCTGGGGACTGGTGGCGATCTCCCGCAGCAGCGCGCGATAGTTGCCGAAGGCGTGCTTGCTCAGGATCTGTAGGTAAGGAACGTACTCGGCGGGGTAGTTGTTCTTGTTCGAGGAGACGACGATGATCTGCCCTAACGCCCAGATCGTTTTCTGACGGACCTGGTCTGGCGCGTGCGCCAGCCGGTTGAGGTATTGGCCTCGCGCTTCTCCCATGGACGCCGGAACCGGGATGGGAGTCTCGGCCATCGTGAGCTGTTGGTCGAGCCACGCGTCCGTGCCCATCTGCAGGATCTTGTCCATTTCGGCGGGCGTCGGTCCGAAGGCGGCTTGCTCGAGGAAGCGGCCGGCTTTGATCTTCGACACGTTGGGCGCGGGGGTGGCCGCTACCTTGATGCTGAAGGCGTTCGACGTGGCGGCGTTGGGCGCCGGATTGGCGACGGTGACCGGAATCAACGTGCCCACGGCGGCGTTGGTCGATCCGGGCGCGGTCAGTTGCGATGCCGAGACGTAGGTGGTTGCCGCGGCCTGTCCGCCGATGCTGACTTGCGATCCGGCGACGAAGCCCGACCCGAGGATGGTCAGCGAGAAGGCGCCGGCCTGCACGCTCGACGGATTGATCGAACTGATGGTGGGCGGGGCAGGCGGTGGCGGAGCGGTCACGGTGGCCATGAACGGCTGGCTGGTGACCGCGCCGTTCCCCGGGTTGGTAGCGGTGATGGCGAGCGGACCGGTGGCGTTCACCGTGCCCGTCGCTTTGAGCGAGGTGGGCGAGACATAGGTGGTCGCCCACGCTTGTCCGCCGGCTTTGATGATCGTCGTCGGCACGAACGCGGCGCCGTTGACGTTGAGCGTCACCGTGCCCGCGGGGAAGCTCGACGGGTTGGTGCTCCAAACCCAGGGAACCTTCTGGGTGATGGCGATCGACGCCGAACCGAACTTGGCCGCGAAGGCCGTGCTTGTGGCGCGTACCGTGACGACGTTGTCGGGTGGCGCCGCGGCGGGCGCGGCATATAGGCCGGAGGCGCTGATCGTACCGTAGGTCGAGTTGCCTCCGTTGATGCCGTTGACGGACCACACGATGGTGTTCGGCGACACACTCACGTAGGCCGACAGTTGGCGGGTTGCTCCCACGGCGACCGAGCCGCTGGAATAGACTTCAATGACGCCGGATTGTCCGTGGAGCCACGGTGCACCGGCGGAAAGCAGAGCGAAACACCACGAAAGGCGTGTCGATCTCAAGATGTCCTCCGAGGGGGGAAATCCCCTTGCTGCGATATGCGCGCTTTTCGGAGAAAACCGAGCAGAAAAAACGCTAAGGTTTATTGCTCATGGAGGGGTTAGGGGATGCCCCCGATCAGGTGTAAGCGTTCTACTTCCCCAGCCGTGAGATCGCGCCACTCGCCGGGAGCCAGGCCGCCGATGCCGATCCCGCCGATCGCGCAACGGATCAGACGGAGCGTGGGATGGCCCACCGCCGCGGTCATGCGCCGCACCTGGCGATTGCGGCCCTCGGTGAGCGTCAACTCGATCCAGGCGGTGGGCACGGACTTGCGAAAGCGGATCGGTGGGTCGCGCGGCGGGACGGCCGGAGGTTCGGCGAGCAGTTTCGCCTTGGCGGGCCGCGTACGATAATCGTCTATCGATAATCCGCCGGCCAACTGGCGGATCGCGTCCGCCGAGGGCTCGCGCTCCACCTGCGCCCAGTAGGTTCGCGGGTGGCCGAATCGCGGATCGGTGAGGCGGTGCTGCAAGGCGCCGTCGCCGGTGAGCAGCAGCAGACCCTCGCTGTCGCGGTCGAGCCGCCCGGCTGCGTAGATGCCGGGAATCGGAATGAAGTCGCGCAGCGTACGATGTCCGGCCTCCGGCGTGAACTGGCTCAGCACGCCGTACGGCTTGTGAAAGAGCACGGACCGCGGCATCGTTGATAGGATACCGGAATGCGCCTCGTGCTCCTGTTGATCTCCGCCGCGTTCGCCGCCGCGGCCCCGAAGCCGATGTTCGATGGCAAGACCCTGAAGGGCTGGCATCAATGCAACGGCAAGGCAACCTATCGCGTCGAGAACCGCGAAATCGTGGGCCGCACCGCGGAAGGCAGTCCGAACTCGTTCCTTTGCTCGGACCGGGAATACGGAGATTTCATTCTCGAGTACGAGACCAAGACCGAGCCCGCGCTCAACTCCGGCGTGCAGATCCGCAGCCACCAGTACAAGTCCGATCAGGAAGTGGTGACCGAGAACAAGGGCGCCCGCCGCGTCCGTCATCCCGCCGGGCGCGTCCACGGCTATCAGGTGGAGACGGCCACCGCCGAGTCGGGCTCGTCCGGCGGCATCTACGACGAGGCGCGGCGCGGATGGGTCGCCAATATATCCTCCGATCCCACCGCCAGCAAGGCGTTCCGCGACAACGAGTGGAACAAGTATCGCGTGGAGGCTCGCGGAGATTTCATTCAGACGTGGGTGAACGGAGTGCCGTGCGCCAAGCTCGTCGATTCGATGGATCTCACCGGTTTCATCGCCTTGCAGGTGCACTCCTTCAAGGGCGACAAGCCCGCCGAGGTTCGCTGGCGGAACATCCGCATTGACGATCTGGGCGGGCACGAGTGGAAGCGCATCTTCGACGGTTCCACGATGAAGGGCTGGAAGAAGGACGGCGGAGGAGAGTGGGCGGTGGAGGGCGGCGCATTGAAGGGCGTGCAGCCCGGCGGAACCACCAATCGCGGCTTCCTGATCTCGGAGGACGAATTCGGCGATTTCACCCTGCGCATGCAGTACAAGATCTCGAAGGGGAATAGCGGCGTCTTCTTCCGGATGGGAGCGCCCAGCGCGAAGGAGATGGGGTTCGAAGTGGAGGTGGATCCGACGCGCGATCCCGGCGGTTTGCAGGCTCCTGGGACTCGCGGCTGGCTGCAACACACCGGCGAACCGGACAAGAATCCGGAGTGGCGGCCGCTCGACTGGAACGAACTGACGATCTCCGCGCAGGGCCGCCGCATCGTGGTGCACGTCAATGGAAAAAAGATGACCGAGTCGCTGGACGATCCCGGCCGCTTGACGGGGCGGTTCGCCTTGCAGTCGAATCCGCGCCTGCCGCTCGAGGTGTGGTTCAAGGACATCGAAGTGATGCGGCCGGCGCGATGATCGACCTGCTGTTCGTCTACGGCACGTTGCGCCGCGGTTGCGACAACGACTGGGCGCGGAAGCTTCACGCCCAGTCGGATTTCGTGGGAACGGCGCGAGTCCGCGGCCAAGTGTACCGGACAGGGGCCTACACGGGACTGGTCGACGACGTGGACGGCTGGGTTTCCGGCGAAGTCTTCCGCCTGCGCGAACCCGAGCCGCTATTCGCCGAACTCGACGACTACGAGGGGAGCGACTACGAGCGAGTGGTGCGTGACGCCGATCTGGCGGACTCCGCGGTGGTGCGCGTTCACCTCTACCGGTACCGGCATCCGGTGAGCGGCCAGACGCCGGTCTAAGCGAGTGAGTTACTTTTCGGTCAGCGCCTGGACGCCCGGCAGTTCGATGCCGGCGAGGAATTCGAGCGAAGCGCCGCCTCCGGTGGAGACGTGCGAGATCTTCGCGGAAACGCCCGCTGCCTTGATCGCCTTTTCCGAGTCGCCGCCGCCGACCACGCTCACCGCGCCCGATTCGGCCACGGCCATCGCCAGAGCCACGGTGCCCTTGTCGAACGGCGGCTTTTCGAACACGCCCATCGGGCCGTTCCAGATAATCGTCTTCGCCCCGGCGATCTCGGCGGAGAAGGCCGCCACTGTCTTGGCGCCGATGTCGAGCGCCATCTCGCCGGCCGGGATCGCTTCCACCGTGTGGTTCGCCGCGCCTTCCTTGAACTCCGCCGCGACCACGTGATCCACGGGCAGCAGGATTTTGTCCCCGGCCGCCGCCAACAGGTTCCGCGCGAGGTCGATCTTGTCTTCCTCCACCAGCGACTTACCGGTCTCGAGGCCCTGCGCGCGCATGAACGTATAAGCCATCGCGCCGCCGATCAGCAGGCGGTCGACGACTTTCATCAGGTTCTCGATCACTTCGATCTTGTCCGACACCTTGGCCCCGCCGAGGATGGCGACGCACGGCCGGGGCGGGTTCTTGGTGGCGAGAGTCAAGTACTCGAGCTCTTTGTCCATCAGCAACCCGGCGGCCGCTTGGGGCACGAAGGCGATCATTCCCTCGGTGGAGGCATGGGCGCGGTGCGACGAGCCGAACGCATCGTCGACGTAAAGGTCGCACAACGAGGCGAGGCTTTTCGAGAAGGCCGGGTCGTTGGCCTCTTCCTCCTTGTGGAACCGCAGGTTCTCGAGCAGCAAGACCTCGCCGGGAGCGGGTTTCATCGCTTCCACTTCGGGTCCGATGCAGTCCGGCGCCATCGTCACCGGCCGGCCGAGCAGATCGGCCAGGCGCACCGCGCATGGCGCGAGGCTCATCGTTGGGCTACGCTTACCCTTGGGCCGCCCCAGATGGCTCGCCAGGATCAGCCCGGCGCCCTGTTCGATCGCGTATTGGATGGTGGGCAGCGAGGCGCGGATGCGCTTGTCGGAGGTGATCTGCTGTCCGTCCTCGGTGAGCGGGACGTTGAAATCCACGCGGACGAAGACGGTTTTCCCCTTCAAATCGAGGTCTTTGATCGAAAGTTTGGCCATGTGCTAGAAGTCCGATTTTAGCACCTCGAACAGGATTCTCAGCCCTTTGCGGAACTCCGCTTCGGGGATGCGTTCCTGGTCGCTGTGCATGGTTCCGGCGGTGGCGAGGTCGAGGATCATGGGCGTGAATCCGTAGGCGGTCATGCCGCGCTTGCGGAGCTTCACCGAGTCGGTGCCGTGCGGGACCAGGATCGGGGTTACGACGGCGCCGGGATGATACTTGCGAATGGCGGCGCCGATGGCGGCGAACAGGGGAGTGTCCGAGCGGCTGGCGCCGGGATCGGCGGGGTCGTTGATCAACTCCACCGTCACCTGGGGATCGTTGATACGCGCGCGCATTTCGGAGAGGAACTCGGCGACGTTGACGCCGGGGAGAAGGCGGCAATCGAGCGTGGCCTCGGCGTTCGATGGGATCACGTTGACCTTGGGTGGATCGCCGACGCCGGCGCGCAGGGTCGTCAACGACAGCGTGTTCCGCTGGATCGCATTGACGTACTTGTTACCGGCGAACTGCCCGCCCAGCGCGTGGCGCATCGCTTCCACCACCGGGTTCGGCTTGGCGCCTTCGGGCGCGTTCAGAGCATTTTCCACCGCGCGCAGCAGCCGCAGATTGGCGTTGCCGGCGATCGGCTGGGATCCATGGCCCGCCGTGCCCTTGGCGCGAATCCTCACCCAGACCACCACCTTCTCGCCCACCGCCACGCCGAACACCAGCTTACCCGGCGAGAAGACGTCGCGCGTGCCCATGCCGCCTTCGTCGAGCACATACTCGGCGTCGATCTCCTTGAAGTGGTTATCGGCCATCCACACGATTCCGTGCGTACCGTTGGTTTCTTCGTCCGGCGTCGTGAGCATGACGATGTCGCGAGCCGGCACGATGCCGAGCCTCTTCAGTTGGATCAGCGACACCAGATGCATGATGCCGATGCCCTTCATGTCTAGCGCGCCGCGGCCCCAGATGGCGCCGTCCTTGATCTCGCCTCCGAAGGGATTCACCGCTCCCCACGCGGCGCGGTCGACGGGCACGACATCGAAGTGGTTGAGCAGCAGCAGGGGTTTCTTCTTGGGGTCGCGGCCCTTCAGGCGGACCAGCAGGTTCACCTTTTCGGGAGCCGCGGCCGCGGCGAACCGGCGCGGCTCGAGGCCCGCCCGGCGCAGTTCGGCTTCGAAGAAGGCCGCTGCCTGGCGGGAGTCCGCCGGTGGATTCACCGATTCGATCCTGATGTAGCGCTGGAGCAGATCCACCGCGTAGTTCTCGACCGCGGGCCAGCCGGGTTCGGCTGCCATGGCCAGCAGAAGGAAAGCGATCATTTCTCGAACTCCGGTACTTGGCTCAGACGCAGGCTGGATCCAGCGGCGCGATAGGCTTCCAGCAGCGCGCCGGCCGCCGGTCCGAACTCGGGTGGGCCACAGACATTGCCGTCCGTCATTTCCACCAGCAGCCGGTAGCGTTCGCGCAGGATATCGGAGCGGAACACGCCGCCGATCCATGCTACGCGCGCGGGCTCGCCGGGAGAGAAGATCTGTCCGCGAACCGCTGCCGCGAATGACGCCAGATGCTGCGCCTCGCTCTCGAGAATGCGCCGCGCGATCTCGTCGCCGTCGCGCGCGGCCTCGTCCACCAGCTTGGACATCGCTGCGATGCGAGGGCGGGGAAACTCCGGAGTGTAGAAGCGGTGCAGCAGATCGTTGGCGTCGTGGGCTCCGGTCGCGGCCAGCAGGCGGTCGTGCAGCAGCGTCCGCGCTCCCCAGCCTTCGTGCTGGCGCAGCGCGGCGCGAAGCGCTTGACGCACGATGTCGAAACCTCCGCCTTCATCGCCGAACACATAGCCCCATCCGCCCGCGCGAGCCGTGGCTCCGGCGGAGTTCCGCCCGAAAGCGATGCTGCCGGTGCCGCCGATCGCGATGATGCCGGGCTCGCCCGCGGTGGCGCCGGACAGAGCGATTAGCGCGTCGGTGGTGACCGACAGACGGTCCACCGCGAACATCTCTTCGATGAGCGGCTGCTTGTCGGCGGGCCCGCCGGAAAATCCGAAACAGGCGGCGGCGAAGTGGCGATGGGTTTCGGGCAGCCCGGCGCGAACGGCCGCCTGGGCGACGCATCCACCGATGGCGGCGGTGAAGCGGTCGCGGGCCTCGGGTCCGCTGACGTGGTTGCAAGGGCCGCCGCGGCCGAACGCGAGCACGCGCCCTTCGGCGTCGCCGATGAGCGCGGTGGTGCTCGATTGTCCTCCGTCGACGCCGAGGAACAGCTCCATCATCTTGACGATGATCGCACGGCCGTACCTGCCGGCCGGTCCCGTGTGACGGATCTGCCGGAGAACGCGACGAGCAGCAGCCCGCCGACAGCGAGCGCCGCGCCCATCAGCAGGCCCTTCCGCAGCGGTTCGCCGAGCAGCGCCATGCTGAACGCGATGCCGGCGAACGGCACCAGGAACGAGAACATCGAGATCGAACCGGCCGGATGCTTGCGCAACAGCCACGCCCACCCGACGAAGCAAACTCCGGCCACCACGACGCCCTGGTAAGCGATCGCCGCCACCGGACGCCAGGTCAGTTCGCGGAGAAGGAGCGGCTCGCCGGTCACCAACGATCCGAGCAGGAACGCCGGGATCGACCACAACAGCATCCACACGACCGCCCTCGCCGGGTGCGTGCCTTGCACCAGCCATCGCGTGTACACCTGGCGGATTCCAAGCAGGATCGACGAGAGGATCATCACCAGATTGCCCTCGAGCGGCTTCGGCGCCAGGGCCGAATCCGGCCGGCTGAACGCGACCAGACAAAGCCCGGCGAACGCCAGAGCCAGCCCCAGCGCGCGGGAGCCGTTCAAGCGCTCGTTCATCGCGAAGTGCGCCACCACGTTGGCGAAGATCGCGTAGGAATTGATAATCACTTCTCCGAACGCCGGCGACGTCATCAGCGCGCCTTCGTTCATCAGAGCGATCTGGACGGCGAACAGCATGCCCAGCCCGAACAGACCTCGTCCCTCGCCCTTCAGCGGCCGCAGCGGAACGCCTCGCGACAGCGCCCACGCCGACAGAACGGCGGCGCCGAGCACCATCCTCCAGAACGCGCACCAGAAAGGCGGAACCGTGGCGAGGGCGATTTTCAGCGACACGATGTTCCCGCCCCACAGGATGGAAACAAAGATCGCCAGGGCCGCGCTGGACCAGCCAATGCCAACCGGCTGCGCGCTCGAGCTTGATTGCGCCAACCGTCTATCCTACAGCAGCGTGGTGTCCATGCGGCCGCCGGGCGGCCTGGCCGCGGGCGAGGCGGCAGGTTCCTCGGTCTCGACGGGCGGGGTCTCGACACCGAGGTATCTCGCCAGTTCGTCGCGCGACCCGGCGAACCAGGTGGCGACCAGTTCCTGCACGGCCACTTCGCGGCCGCGAGCCTGATCGAGCGCGGCCGCGTAGACGAATGCGCGTCCTACCTTGCGGCGCGTGGCGAAGCCCCGGCGGGACAAGCGGTCGAGCAGCGTCATCACCGTGGTGTAGGCGAGCGGCCGCTGTTCGCTCAAGACTGCCTGGACTTCGCGCACCGAACCGTCGCCGGCTTTCCAAAGCGCGCGCAGGCATTCCAGTTCGAGCGGCGGCGGGATCTCCCGCGGCGGACCGGGCTTGCGCACGTCAACTCCCCGTGAGCGCTTTTTTCAACTGATCGGCCAGCGCCGTGTTGGACGCCGAAGGCCGCTGCTGCTGATTTGCCGCTGGCTTTGGCGCCGCCGAAGTCTTGGTCTGACCGGCGGCGGGTGGATTGAGGAACCGCTCCTTGCGAAGGATCTGCCGTTCGAGCGAAGGCACGTATCCGGAGAAGTTGCTCGAAGAGTAGTTCTCGCGTTCCGCCGCGCCGCGCACCGAATCCATCTTCGAGTCGAGGTTGTCGAGATGGTGCAGCAGCATCGCCTCGGCGAACATCGGCGTCTTGGGCGACCCGAACTCCAACTCGCCATGGTGGCTGAGGATCATGTGCTCGAGCAGCACGCGGAGACGGGCGGGGAAGTCCGGCACGCGCGCGGCCTTCTCCGCGGTGATCGCGAGTCCGATGTGGATGTGTCCCAGCAGTTGGCCCACGTCCGAATATCCGAAGCTGCGATCGTAGGTGAGTTCGTCGATCTTGCCGATGTCGTGCAGCACTACGCCCGCCAACACCAGATCCTGGTCGACGCCCTGATACAGCGGCGCCACGCCCTTGCACAACCGGGCGAGCGACACGATGTGCTCGAGCAGTCCGCCGAGCCAGGCGTGATGGATAGTCTTGGCGGCCGGCGCGCGTTGGATTTTGCGGGCGATCTCCGGATCGTCAAGCACCGCCTCGAGCAGCGCCTTGAGGTGCGGGTTGGTCATCGCCGCGACGAAGCCTCGCAACTCGGCGAACATTTCCGCCGGGTCGCGTTTCGACGAAGGAAGGAAATCGCCGAGATCCACCTCGCGATCGTCCACGCGGGTCAACGAGTGCACCGTGAACTGGAGCCGGTTCTGGAAGATCTGCGGGACACCCTTGACGCGGACGAAGTCGTCCTTCTCGAACGTGTCGACGATCTTGTCGACGTTGTCCCACATCTTCGCTTCGACGTCGCCGGTGCGATCGGCGAGCACCAAGTTCAGGAACGATTCACCGGTCTTCTTCTGGCGGACATCCTTGAACTGGACGAGAAACGTGGCGCTGACGAGCTGGTTCGCCTGAAGCTCGGAAGCGTAGGGAGACTTCACTTGGAGCTGCTCTTGGCGGCCTTTTGCGTGCCGGGAATCGGGATCGCCCACAGCAGACGGCGGCGGCGGCCCGCTTGCGACACATCGTCCTTGCTGACGGTCTCCGGGCGCAACTGCGCGGGGTCGGTCCACTTGGTTTCCTTGCCCGGCGCGGCGCTGGAATCGACGAATCCCTCCTTGATCTCGAGGAACGCGTCCTGCCGCAACTGCGTGAGGAACTCGCGGATCTTCGGCTGGAAGCGGGGAGTGAAGAGCTTTTCCATGATCTCCTGCTCCACTTCCTCGAACTTGGCCTGGCCCGCCTGGTGCCGCTCTTCCACCTTGAGAATCAGGAAGCCTTTCTCCAGCTTGATGGGCTCGCTGACGAAGTTGCGCGGCGCGGTCCAGACGATGTCGGAGAGTTCCTTGCGCAGATCCTCCTTCTTCATCGGAGGCAGCTCGCCGAAGTTCTTGGCGGTATCGGCTTCCGAGTTGTCGCGCACCAGTTCGGGGAATTTTTCGCCCTTGCGAGCCCGCGCGGTGAGATCCTTGGCCTTCTTTTCGGCGGCCGCGGCCGCGACGGCGTCCTTGCCGTCGGTGGAGACGAAGATCTCGCGCAGAAAGATCTGCTCCTGGCGGATGAAGTCCTTGCCGTGCTCCTCGTAGTATTTCTGCAGCTCCGAGCGCGGAACGTTGATGCGGCCGCCCACTTCCTGCCGGATCACCCGCTGCGTCAGCATGCTGTTCTTCATTTCGGACTTGTAGTCTTCGTAGGGCATGCCGGTCTGTTCCTTCACGTACGCCTGGAACTTCTCGGGATCGGCGAGGCCCGCCTGCTTCTGAATTTCGCCGAGTTGGCGGTTGATGTCGGGATCGACGTTGATGTTCAACTCCTTGCCCTTTTGGATGAGCAGGAGTTGGTCGATGCGGTCGCGCAGGACGTCTTTCTCGCGCGCCTCCATCGCTTCCTTGACCTGATCGGGCTTGGCGCCGCGTTGCTGGAGCTCGAACAGAATCGACTGCCGGCCCTTCTCGATATCGGTGCGCGTGATGATGTCGCTGTTGACCTTGGCAACGATTTCCTCGAGGACATTGACGTCCGCGGCGGCGGCCAGGGCGCAGGACGAAACGAGAGCGATCAGACCTCTTCGCATATGGCTATATCCTTTCCATTATCCACGAGACGAACTCGACGGGGAAACCGGTTTCGAGGTTAATTTACGGGCGGGTGGACCGCGGTGTCGCGGATCACCCTGGCGACGGAGTTCACTCATGCAGCAGAAACGAATTGAACAGCAGCTTCAACGTCAGATAACTTTGGGCGCGATATTGCGGACGCATTCCGAATAGCACGATGCGGCCCTTTTCCATCGGCACTTCCACCAGGGCCGACTTCCCCGCGAGGTGCTTTTCGCCGAGCAGCCATCCGGACGCCAATATTCCAGATCCGCCATAAGACGCAACGCTCCGATAAGGCGAGTTGCCGGTGTCCCACGCCGGACTCGATTCGAACCACACCTCCAGGTCCCGCGGCAGCCCGGCGGCGAGCGGATGGCGCGTGTCGACCGCTACGCGCAGCAGCGAGCCGGGGCCGTAGAAATCGCGCGAGTTCAAGCCCCTGGTGACGTTGCGTACGGGGATGCCGAGGTGACCGGCGGCGAACAGCGCCGAGTCGTTCAGGAACACCAGCGTCCCGCCTTCGTTGGCGAACGCCTTCAACGCGCGAGCGCCCGCGTCGCCGATGCCGCCCACCAACTCTTCCGGCATCGACCCGGGCCGGTAGCCGGAGTTGATCACGCCGGGCGACTGATCGGGGAACACGATCGCGTCGAACCGGGCTCGTAGATTCCCGGCGATCACCTCCGCGTTGCCGAGGCTGCCGTAGGCAAACCCGAACCGCTCGAGTATCCAGCGCGTCCAACCTTCGTCCATCGACGGCACGTGGCTCTTGAACAGCGCCACGCGAGGCCGCTTCCTCTCGACCCAGCCCGGACGCGCCGTCATCGAAAAATCGCCAGTCGCCGGATCGCGCCAAACGGACCTGCCCCGCGCCCATTGCCGATTCGCGCTCTTCCACGCCTCGCCGTTCGACGCCGAAAGTGGATCGCCGGGGAATTCGAACTGGCTCGTCCGGGCCGCGCCGGACGGGACCGAGTCCACTTCTTTCACCTCGACGCCCATCAGCATCGGCAGCGTGTGCGCGGTGACGTCGTAGGGCCGCCGCGGAGGACCTCCGGGATACACGCGCAGGTCGGGGTAGTTCTGCTTTTCGAGCAGCGCCTTGGCCCACGGTCCGTACGGTTGCGACGTCCGGATGTAGTAGGCCTCGGCGGTGCGCTCCACCTCGATTTGTCCGAACGAGAGCGTTTCGAGCAACTGCCGCGCCGCGTCGGGGTCGCGTTGGTGGACCGGAATCGCGAAGGCCGCCGGCGACATCTTCGCCAGCGCTCGCTTGTGGATCTCGTGGAAGTTCCGCAGCAGATCCTCGCGCCGCGCGGCCGCCTGCCACAAGCAGGACTCCCAGGCGATGAGCTGATAGTCGACGATGTCGCGTTGGCTCCAGGAGCCGCCGGTCCACGGCTCGAGGTGATTCCAGGAAGCCTGGCGCGGATTGTAGCCGTTGGCGCTGGCCGAAATCTCCTCGTACTTCACCGTCGCGGGCGAAGCCAGGCGCGCGCTCGCCGACTCCGATAGAATCCTCAGCCCGCCGTGGAAAGCCTGATAGTGGCGGGCCGGCGTCCAGAAATCGTAGATCGCGTTGATCGCGACGCCTTTCTTTCCGGCCGCCGTGAGATCGGCCGCCATTCCCGCGCCGATCATGTTGCAGAACTGCACGATGGACGGGTCGATGTTCGGCTCGGCGGGATCGAGCCATGGCGGCACGAACATGCGCGACGCGGTGGTCCCCTGCTGGTGCACGTCGTAGACGATCTGCGGGCGCCACGCGTTGTGGAGCTGGGAGATGGCGAGCCGTGTTTCCCGTTGCGAGAAGATGTACCAGTCGCGATTGTTGTCGTGGCCCACGTACTTCTGATAGAGGCGCGGCGGCGACGTGCCCTCGTATGGCGTCTTCAGCGTCTTGCGATACCATTCCGTGACGATGTCCACGCCGTCCGGATTCAGCGACGGAACCAATATGAAGATTGCATTATCGAGAATCGCTCGGAACTTGGGTTTGTCCTCCGACAGGATGCGGTGGGCGAATTCGACGGCGGTGGATGTCGACGCTACTTCGGTCGAATGGATCGAGCAGGTGATCATCACCACCACCTTGCCGCCGGCGATCAGCTTCGCCGCCTCCGCTTCGGTGGTGATGCGCGGATCGGCGAGCCGGCGTTGCATGTCGCGGTGCCTGTCCAGTTGCGCGATCGTTTCGCGATTGGCGATCCAGGCGGCGATGAACGGGCGCCCTTCGGTGGTCTGGCCGAGCGTGCGCACGCGGATTTTGGGACTCGACTTTTCGAGCGCCGCGAAGTAGGAGACCACCTTGCTCCAGTCGAGCAGCTTGTAGTCGTCGCCCATGCGATGGCCGAAATGCGATTCCGGCGTGGGCACGGCCGCGGCAAGCCGCGCCGCGGCAAGCCGCGCCGCGGCGATCGAGAGCGCGATCGCGGCCCGCATCAAGCCCGGTTCAACTCCGTCCAAAGCGCTTTGTACCAGCGCAGGAAGCGGTCGGGCTCCTTGCTTTCCTGACACTCGCACAGCGTGTAGCGGTCGTAGCCCGATTTCCGCAGAAGCGTGAACAACTCGCGCCAGGGATACTTGGGATCGGCGAGTTCGTTGATGTGCACGTTCTTGATGAACGGCCGCAGCAGGTCGAAGTTCTTCTTGACGCTGCCGCCCTCGACGTCGGTGGCGTTGGAGTTCCAGCACACGCCGGCATTGTTGTGGCGCGCCGCTTTCATGATCGCGTGCGACACCGCGGGGACCTGCGTGTCGCGCCCGTGCACTTCCATCCAGATCTCGACGCCCTTGCCCGCGCCGTAGTCGCCCAGTTCGCGCAACGCCGCGCCGATGTTGGCGATGGTGGTCTCCTTGGGGACTTCCTTCGGCAGACCGTTCGGACGCACCTTGATGCCCCACGCGCCGGTGTCGTGCGCCAGATCGATAAACAGCTTGGCGTCCTCGACGTGCTTTTTGCGAACGGCGGGATCGGGCGAATGAAATTCTGCGGTGGTGCCGTAGCTCAGCAAGCGAACCTTGGAGGCTTCGAAGCGCCTGCGAACCTTTTCGCGTTCGGCCCGCGGCATGGTGGGCTCGACGCCATGCTTGTGCGAAGTGCGCAACTCCACCGCCTCGAAACCGGCCTGTTCCAGCTTGGCGATCAGCGTCTCGAGATCGAGGTCCTTGAGGACGTTATAGGTGACGGAACCCAGGTGCATTGCACCGAAAGTATAACACCGGGAAGCGGCGCTATTCGACGGCGGGCGCGGGCGGCTCCACCTTGGGCTCCTCGACGTGGAACTGCATCTCGCCCTTGCGGAGTCTGTCGATCAGATGCTGCTCCTTCTCGATCTCGTCCTTCTTGTCGAGAGCCTTGATGCGGCGGGACAATTCCGTGTTCCGCGCATTGGCCGTCTTGATCTCGGCGCGAAGTTGCTGGATGTGTTCGTGTTTCTTCCACACACCGCGCCAGCCGTCGTCCGAACGAAACTGGGCGACGGCGTAGGCTCCCGCTCCACACAGGAACAGAGCGAACAGCGCGCGCCTCGCGAGACGATTCATAGTACCTTACCCTTATAATCCAATTTCGGGTCGTATTGCAAAGCCCACTTTCGGAGGATAGGGAAGTGACGGACAAAATCGTGGTCCTGTCGTGGTGCGGCGATGAGGCGGAAGCCCGCCGCGTGGCGCGCCACCTGGTGGAAGCGAGGGTCGCGGCGTGCGTGACGATCGTGCCCGGCGCCGCCAGCGTCTATTGGTGGCAAGGCAAGGTGGAGGAGGCCTCCGAATGGGTGCTGATCATCAAGAGCGTGCGCTCCCGGTTCGACCGGCTGCGGGAGGAACTCGCCAGGATCCACTCCTACCAGGCGCCGGAGATCGTGGCTCTTCCCGTGGTCGACGGATCGCCCGCGTACCTGGACTGGATGGAACGGGAGGTCCAGTTGCGGTAGGGCCTTCGGTCGTGGTTTGATAGGCAGTCATTATGGCCACCCGAACGCAACCCGCCGCATCCGGCAAAACTCCGGGCCTCGCACCGTCGCGCGCCCGGTACTGGGTTATCTTCTTCGCCGTCACGTTGGCGATCCTCGCCTACATCGACCGCGTGTGTATTTCCATGGCCGCTCCGAACATCTCCAAGGACCTCGGTTTCGACCGGTCGGAGATGGGCTGGGTATTCTCCTCCTTCGCCATCGCCTACGCGCTCTTCGAGATTCCGGGGGGCTACTGGGGCGACACGATCGGTCCGCGCCGCGTGCTGATGCGCATCGTGCTGTGGTGGAGCGCGTTCACCGCGTTGACCGGCGGCGTGTGGAGCTGGCTGTCGATGGTGATCACCCGCTTTCTGTTCGGCGCGGGCGAGGCGGGCTGCTTTCCGAATCTGACCAAGGCGTTCACCATTTGGCTGCCCGGCCGGGAGCGCGTTCAAGCGCAGGGAATCATGTGGATGTTCGCCCGTTGGGGCGGCGCGTTCACGCCTCCTCTGGTGGCGCTGGTGTTCACTTATATGAGCTGGCGCTGGTCGTTCGTTCTGTTCGGCGCGCTGGGACTGATCTGGGCGGCCGCGTTCTACTGGTGGTTCCGCGATAACCCGCGGGATCATCCTTCGGTGAACGCCGCCGAGATGGAACTGCTCGAGGAGAGCGCGGGGAACGCGGGCGCGCACCATTCGGTGCCGTGGTCCAAGCTGACCCGGTCGCGGACCGTTTGGCTGCTCTGGGCGCAGTATTTTCTGCTGTCGTTCCCTTGGTATTTCTATATTACCTGGCTGCCCACTTACCTGAAGGACGGGCGCCATCTGGATAACGACACCGTCAAATGGTACGCCGTCCTCCCGCTGCTATTCGGCGGCTTGGGATCCTTGGCTTGCGGCATCCTGTCGAGCACGGTGGTGAAGATGACCGGCAGCGTTCGAACCACGCGCCGGCTGCTGGCCTCCGTCGGGTTCTTCGGCGCCGCGGTGATGCTCGTGGTATCGATCAACACCGCCGACCCGCTGATGGCAATGGTCTTCATGGGAATGGCGAGCTTCTGCAACGATCTGGTGATGCCGGGCGCATGGGGCACTTGCATGGATGTCGGCGGCCGCTATGCCGGGACGCTCTCCGGCTCGATGAACATGATGGGAAACATGGCCGGCTTCGTCGCCCCGGCGCTCGGCGGATATATCCTCAAGACGACCAACGACGACTGGAACCTGTTCCTGTACATCATGGCCGGCGTATATATGCTTGGCGTGCTGTGCTGGCCGTTCATCGACCCAGTTACTCCGATCGACCAGGACTGACCTCAGACCGCGAGGCCCAGGCCGTATTCGTCGCGCATCTCCTCCGAACGCCGGCGCATGCGGACGCGGAAATCGCCCATCACCGCCGCGTGCTTGGCCGTAGCGGCGAGATTTCGGGTCTCGCCGGGATCGTTCCTCATGTCGATCAGCAACTCGCGCGGTTCGCCGGATTCGAAGATGGCGTATTTGTAGCGCGAGTCGCGGATGCAGCGGGAATCGGAGCACTCGATGGCGATGTCCTGTCTCCAATCCGGCGCCGCTCCTTTCTCGACGAGAGGCCGCACGCTGCGCCCGGGAAGTCCAGCGGGACTATCGATGCCTGCGTAGTCGCAGAGGGTGGGAAGCAGGTCGACGCAGGAGGAAACGAAGTGCTTTCGGTCCACGCGCCCGGCCGGCGTGTTGCCCGGCCAGGAGACGATGAACGGGACGCGCGCCGATTCGTCGAACGGCAGGCTCTTGTGCTCGAACCCGTGGGCCGAGTCCATGTCGCCGTGGTCGCTGGCGAAGACGACGACGGTGTTCTTGTCGAGCCCGCTGGTTCGAAGCGCCTCCAGCACGCGGCCGATCTCGCCGTCGACGCGCTCGGTCAGCCGGCAGTAGGCCCAGCGATGGAGCCGCCACTCCTCGGCGGTCCAGTTCTTGCGCGCCCAGCCGCGGAAGCCGCCGTAGCGGCCGAGCCAGGCCGGTTCGCCGCTAGTGGGCGCGTGGTTGGCCGCGAGGGGCGGGCAGTGGCGCCGGAAGAACTCGGCCTGTTCGGTGTTCGCCGGTGGCCTGGACGCTTCGGCGACGCGCTGCCGCTCGATGACGGACTTCGGCAGCGGCGTGGGGATCTTGGTGGCCTTCGCGTGGGCGTCGATCGCCATGTAGCAGATGTCGTGCGGATTGATGAACGAGGCCACCATCAGGAACGGCTGTTCCTGCTTCTGGCGGAGGAACGCGGCGCAGGTGTCCGCGAGCCCGTCGCGCTCGTCCGCGGTGATGTACTCGAAGCCGATGTTCGCCGCGGTGATGGGTCTCGGCCAATGGGTCTTGCCGCCGAACACGGTGCGGTAACCGGCGCGGCGAAACACGTTGCCCATGGCGTTGTCCGGCTCGAAATTGGCGATGGGACCCGGGCCGTTGTTGCGGTAGCCGAACCAACTGGGAAACCGGCCGGTCATCATGCTGGTGCGAGCGGGCATGCAAACGGGGTTGGCGGAGTAGGCGAGATCGAACCGCACGCCGGATGCCGCCAAGCTATCCATCGCCGGCGTCTTGACCCACCTGTTGCCCGCGCAGCTCATCATATTCCAGTGCTGCTGGTCGGTCATGATGTACAGCAGGTTGGGGCGGCCACTCGCGGCGCGGCCTGGGACGGCGGCGGCGAGGGAGGACCCGAGGAAGCGGCGTCTTCCGGTTGTCATGTTTCCATTCTGCACCTGTCGGACAATGGGAGTGTGAGTATTTCTCTGGTTTGGGTGCTGGGCGCGGCGGCGGGCAGCATTCTCGGACTAACCGCCACGGTGAGGTCGCGCGATCCGGTGCGGATCCTGGTGGGACTGGCATCGGGTGCGGCGGGAGTCGCCGTGGTCCTGGCGGCGATGGCGGAGCTGGCGGAGTGGATTGCCGCGAGGGTGCTGCCGAACGGGATTGCGGCGGGCTCGGTGGCCGGGCTGGCGTACGGTGGCGCGCTCGGATTTCTACTCGGCGGGATTGGCATCTCGTTTTTCGGATTTCTGTTGCGGCCGGGCGAACCGGTGGGGCGCGTCCTGGCGGGATCGTTCCGGCGCGGGGCGGCGATCGTGGCGGTGATGGGGGCGCTGTTCGGCGGATTGTCGGGCGCGGTGATCGGAGCGCTACGCGCGAGCGGCGTGGTCCTGTAGGCGGTCCCGCCTCAACGGCCCGCCAGAATCGGCTGTCCCGGAAGCGCGCCCTCCACGATCTTCCCGTCGCGCACCGCGAACTTCCCATCCACAAGAACGTGCGGAATCCCCTCCGAGTACTGGCTCGGGCGCTCGTAGGTCGCCACGTCTTGCACCTTCTCCAGGTCGAATAGCGCCAGATCGGCGTCGGCCCCCACGCGCACGCGCCCTTTGGTCCGCATCGACGGCGTGAACGCCTCGAGCCTCTTCGCCGGCAGCAGACTCATCTTCGCGATCGCGTCCGACAACCGGATCGTCTTCCGTTTGCGGACGTATTCGGCCAGGATCCGGGCGTAGGTGCCCGCTCCACGTGGATGCCCCTGGCCGTCGTAGATCATGCCATCGGAGGCGATCATCACCTGGGGATGGCCGATCGCCTTGTCGACGGTTTCTTCGGTATTGGTGAAGGTGACGATCGAGCCGCCGATCTTCCGGTACTTGTCGAACGTCTCCTTAGTCAGCCGCTCTCCCGTCTTGACCCACACCAGATCCTTGTAGTCGGCGTTGAGCCGGTCTTGCCAGCCCGGATCGAAGATCGACGACTCGATCTGGGTCTGGCCGGCCGTGTACGGATAGGCCTCCATGGTGACGTCGAGCCCATGCGCCCGCGCGCCGTCGACCATCTTCAGCGCCGCGTCGATGTGCTTGGCTCCCGACGATGCCTGGATATGAACGATGTGCAGGGGCGCGCCCGTCACGGCGGCGTTGGCGATCACCTCTTGCAGGCTCTCCACCATTTTCGCCCGGCCATCTCGCGTGTGCACGAAGCCCGGCCGCTTGAATTCGGCCGCAACGCCGAACGCCTCCAGGATCTCCTGCTGATTGCAGCCCGGCACGTATCCGATGCCGAACCCGACTCCCAGTCCGCCCTCGCGCATCCCCACGCGCAGATTCTCGAGGGTCGCGCGATGCTGCTCCGGTGTGGCGATCGTCGCAATCGCCTTGTCGCGCGGCAGCCAGGACCCGGTGTCGCCCAGCACCTTCATCCGCGCGATCGGATGGCTGACCGTCGCGCCGTAGTTCACCAGCGCCTTGCCCTTTCGCTCGTCATACCATGCGGCGACGGGGAATACGCCGATCTCCATCTCGAGAGCCGTTGTGACGCCGTCGCGCGCCTTGTACCGGTAGTTCTCCGGCGTCTGGCCGTGCGAGTGGAGATCGATGAATCCGGGAGCGATCACCAGTCCTTTTGCATCGATCACCGTCTTGGCTTGGAGCGGCTTGTTCGAAATCCGGCGGATCTTACCGCCCTGAATTCCGACCGACCGGATCGCGTCCAGACCCGATTCGGGGTCGATGACGCGGCCTTCGTTCAGAGCGATGTCAAAGGTCTGCGCCGACAGAGTGGCCGTAAGTAATAGGAATCGCAAGATGTTCCACGTGGAGTCCATCTCGCCACCATATCACGATCAGTAGGGGCGTCGCAGCGCCGCACCCCTACTTGTTGAAGACCGACGCCGTATAATAGCCGACACGGGTTCGAATGTCCAGATCGTGGCGGTTTACCCCCACCTTGATATCGTGCCAACCACCCTCTTCCCGGTTGTTCGGCTTGTAGGAGAGGATGTACTGGCTGTGGAGTTCCTCGCCGAGTTCGGTGACCACCCTCTCCAGGTCGCTTTGCGAAAGGAAGGAGAACTCGCGTCCACCTGTGTAGCGGGTGAACACCTCCAGGGGATTCGGAATGAAGACCGACTTCACCTGGACCATGGCCTCTTTGATGAGCGGCACGACGTCGAAAGTCTGGCCGCCGTATCCGGTCATCGCCGCGGCGGTCCCCGGCGTCTGAGCGCCGCCCCCGGGAACGGGCCGGGCCGTGGCCGGAATGTGATCCGGACGGGGCGGATCCATCTTTTTGGCGAGATTGGTGATCAGGCGGTTCAGGTTCACCGAGTAGACGATGATGTTGTTCACCTGCGCCGAAAGCAGAGCCTCCCGGATGCGGCCTTCGCTGCCCTTGTCGCGCGTTTCGGCGATCAGGAGCAGGATGCGTTTCCGTTCTTTCGGCTTGTTCCGCAGGACTCGCGTCGCTTCGAAGACGGCGTCCACCATCGCCGAAGTGGACGAACCCGGGTTGATCTTGTCGAGCGCGCGGGTGAATTCCTTGCCGTCATTGGTGAAGCCATCGGTGAGCCACACCATCCGATGGTCGAACTTGAGGATCGCCGCTTCACCCTGCTGCCCGACGACCAATCCCTCCAGCAGCGGCCCGATCTTCTTGATCTTGGGCAGCATCGGTTCCACCATGTTGTTGGCCTGGATCGCCACCACCAGGGAGATTGGCACGTACGTGACGTCGACCTTGATGTCTTGCTGCCTGCCGTTGTCGGCCAACGTGAAGTCTTTTCCTTGCAGCCCGTTGACGAACTTCTTGGTGCGCTTGTCGATCACCGTGACCGGGGCGACTACTTCTTCGGTGCCAGTGGAGAACTTTGGCTCCTGCGCCTGAAGGCACAGAACCGGAACCAGGACGAGGGGGACGAAGACGCGGGGCATGGGCTAGTTCATTTGATGTTAGCCCGGCCGCGGCGGTTCCGCTATTGTTGTTTGCGCCGGCGCCGGCCGAGAGCAGCGACACCGACCAAGCCGAATCCGATCAGAATCATCGAACTGGCTTCCAGAGCATCGAAAGTCGGGGCCGGTGGCGCTTGGGTGGCGGCTGGGAGAGCTGCAACCGACAGTACCCACAAAAGGAGCAGAGTGTTCATGTGACTCTTGGTACCAACGATCCCCATCGTACCCGTCGGTGGGGGTCAATGGGAAGTCTCGCCGCGCAACAATCGTACTACGTGTGGTACTAGATCCAGGATGGCCTCCAGCGACTCCACCGCTCCCTTGGGGGAGCCGGGAAGGTTGACGATCAGCGTTTTTCCCCGCAGACCGGCCGTCGCCCGCGACAGGTAGGCGAGCGGCGTGTATTGCGAACCATGGGTGCGCATCTTCTCGCCGAACCCCGGCATTTCGCGCTCCAACACGTCTTGGGTGGCCTCTGGCGTGACATCGCGAAGCGCGGCCCCGGTGCCGCCGGTGGTGAAGATCGCCATGTAGACGCCAGAATCGGCCAATTCACGCAGCTTATCCGCGATCAGATGGCGCTCGTCGGGCAGGATCTCGAGGAACGGCACTTCCGCGCCCTCCTGCTCGAGGCGCTCCTTGACCGCCGGACCGGACTGGTCGCGCCGCAGCTTGAGAAAACCCATGTCACTGATGGTCAGAACCGCGTATTTCACCGGCGGAAATCTCCACTCTTGCCGCCCGTCTTTTCGAGCAGGAACAGATCCGTGATCTCGATCGCTTTGTCGAGCGCCTTGGTCATGTCGTAGACGGTGAGCGCCGCCACCGCCGCCGCCGTCATCGCCTCCATTTCGACGCCTGTCTGGCCCGTGGTGGACGCCGTGGCGACGATGCGCACCCCGTCCGGCTCGACAGTCGCGACCACATCGGCGTGCGTCAGCGCCAGCGTATGGCAGAGTGGGATCAACTCGGACGTACGTTTGGCCGCCATCACGCCGGCGATCCGCGCCACCTCGAGCGGATCGCCCTTGGGATTACCGGGCAGCTTGGCGAGCACCTCCGGCCGGATCTTGACGAAGGCCTGCGCGCGCGCGGTCCGTTTGGTGGCTGTCTTGGCGGATACGTCGACCATGCGCGCCGCGCCGGCCTCGTCGTAGTGGGAAAGTTGGCTCATTTGAGGATGACTCGGATGGAGTCGCCTTGTTTCCAGGATTCGCGGTCAGCGTCCACCACCAGGAAGGCGTTGGACCGGGCGAGCGCGGCGACGTCGCTCGAGCCCTGCCATCGTAACGCGGTAACCTCGCCGGCGTCGTCTGAAACGCGGGCCGGCAGGAATCGCGTGAGGCCGGTCTTGTGACTGAAGTCGTGGGTGATGCGGGCGCGCGGCATGGGGAGCGGTGTTTCAGTCTCGCCCGCCAGCAGTCGCGTGGCGGCCTCGGCGAACAGCCGGTAGGTGACCATGGTGGAGGCGGGATTTCCGGGCAGGCCGAAGAAGAAGCGGCCGCGCACGCGCCCGAACACGAGCGGTTGGCCGGGCTGAATCAGCACCCGGTCGAAGTGGAACTCGGCGCCGAGGGCGGCGAGCACAGGCTCCACGTAGTCGTATTTGCCCGCCGAGACGCCACCGGAAAGCAGCAGCAGATCGGCCCGCAATCCCTCCTCGATCAGGCGGCGGGTGTCCGCCTCGTTGTCCGGCGCCACAGGCAGGATCCGGGGGATGCCGCCCGCGAGCGCCACTTGCGCGGCCACCGACCATGCGTTCGAGTTGCGCACCTGATTGTCCGCCGGGATGGACTCGACCGGCACCACCTCGTCTCCGGTGGATAGAATCGCGACCACAGGCTTGGCGAACACGGGCACTTCCCGCATGCCGATCGTGGCCAGCATGGCGATATCGGCGAAGTCCAGGCGGCGGCCCGGAGGCAGCAGTTCCTGCCCGTGGCGCGCCTCGGCGGCGCGGGCGTTGACGAACTCGCCCGGTTTCGGCGATCGCGAAGTGGCCATCAGTTCGCCTTCGCGCCGCGTGTGCTCCACCATTACGATGGCGTCGGCGCCGCAGGGAACCGGAGCGCCGGTCATGATCTCGACGCATTCGCCCGGCCCCACCTCCCCCGGGAACATGCCGCCCGCCGCGACTTCGCCCACCACGCGGAGCGCACCCGGCAGATCGGCGGAGCGCACCGCGAACCCGTCCCGCAGCGAACGCGCCACGGGCGGGTAGTCGCGATCGGCATGGGCGAATTGCGCCAAAACGCGTCCGGCCGCCTCTCCCAGGGGCGCGATCTCGATAGCCGGCCGGGGTCCGGAAGCGGTCACGGCGTCGATCACCACGCGCCGCGCCTGATCGAAGGTGCAAGTAGCCACTTGCGCTATTCTACAAAGTTCATGCGGACCCTCACCGAAACCGCGCGTCTGCTTCGCGCTCGCGAACTGTCGCCGGTGGAGGTGGTTCGCGAGCACCTCGAGCGCATTTCGGCCGATGCCGGCCGGATCAACGCCTTCGTTTCGGTGCGCGCCGAGGAGGCTCTCGCCGAAGCCCGGCGGCTGGAAAGCCAGCGCGAGCCGGGCCCTCTGCACGGCGTTCCGGTGACGATCAAGGACAGTCTGGACGTGGCGGCCATGCCGACCTACTGCGGGACTCGATTCCGCGCCAGCCACGTCGCCCGCGAGGATTCCGCGGCGGCCGCCCGGTTGCGGCGCGCGGGCGCGGTGATTCTCGGGAAGACGAACTGCCCGGAGTTCCTCGCCAACTACGAGACCGACAACCACATCGCCGGGCGGACCAACAATCCGCTGGACGCGGAACGCACGCCCGGCGGTTCGAGCGGCGGCGAAGCGGCGGCCATCGCGGCGAATTTCTCGGCCGGCGGGATCGGCAGCGACGGTGGCGGATCCATCCGCTGGCCCGCGCACTGCTGCGGCATCGCGGGGCTGAAGCCGACCCCGGGCCGCATCCCCGCCACGGGCCACTTTCCGTTGATCCAGCATCCGGGTGGGCTGCTCGGCGTCATCGGTCCGATGGCGCGAACGGCGGCGGATGTACGGGCCTTGTACGACGCGGTCCAGGGCTACGATTCGAGCGATCCTTTCTCGGTTCCCTTGCTCGATCCGGCGGTGGATCTCGTGGGTACGCGTGTGGGCGTGATGGAGCGCTTCTTCGATGTGCCCGTGCAGCCGGCCATCGTGGCCGCGGTGCGGCGCGCGGCCGCGGCGGCGGCGGACCTGGGACTTACCGTGGACGAGTTCTCGCCGAAGGGGCTCGAGCGCGCGCCCAACGTATGGTCGTTCTTCTTCACCGAACTCGCCGCGCCGTTTACTCGCGAGTTACTCCAGGGCAGGGAAGACGAGGCGCACTGGACCGGAACCGAGTTCTACGATCTGGTCAAGCACAAGCCGGAACCCGCGGGCAAGGACGTCGTCGAGAACTTGGGCCGCCGCGACGCGATGCGGCGCCACTTGTTGGCGGAAATGCCGGACGTCGTGATCGCGCCAGCCGCGGGCGTGGCCGCGTTCCGCCACCGCGAGCGCCGCTACGACGTGGGCGCCGGACGGACGATCGGTCTGTTTCAGGCGATGATGCCGCTGACGTGGGTGAACCTGATGGGTCTGCCCTCGATGGTGATCCCGTTCGGCCGCGACGGCGACGGGATGCCGGTGGGCGTTCAGTTGATCGGCCATCCCTGGAGCGAAGGGCTGCTGCTCGAACTGGCGGTGAGGCTGGAGTTTTACTGAAACCTCACCCGCGGAGCGCGCGTAGCTATCGGTGGATGATTTCCGGACGCCACGCTGTTCTTGCGTTTCTCGGCTCGGGGCTGCTGTTCGCGCAAGCGGGCGGCTATCCGGTGTTGCGCGAACTCCACCCGTTTCCGTACTCCCGGTTCTTCATTCCCAATGGCGCCGAACGGCGCACTTCCGTCGTCATGCTGCACGGAAGCGAGGGTGGGTCCGTTCCTTACCTCGAATCCGAAGCGGCGATCCTCGCCAGCCAAGGCTTCGCGGTTCTGGTGCTGTGCTACTTCGATTGCGGGCGAGGGCTGGCCGGCGTTCGCCAGACCCTGCGCGACGTCGATGTGTCCCTGGTGCATCGCGCCACCGCTTGGCTCCGGTCACTGCCGGAGAGCGACGGCAAAGTGGTGGTCTATGGATTTTCCCGCGGCGCGGAGCTTGCGTTGATCGCGGGCGGCGCGAGCGGAACGGACGCGGAGCGGCCAGACGCATTGGTGGTCCACTCGCCCAGCGATCTCCACAACAGCTTCTTCAATTGGAGTTGGCGCGATGCGGCCTGTTGGCTCTGCCGCGCCGGCCAGGGGAACTGCGCCCGCGACGCTCCGCGCGCGGCGTTCGTGTGGAACATCGGCTGCGGCCCCGACGACGAGACCCGCATGGACTTCTCCCAAAGCGCTTGGCGGGTGGATGGCTCGATCGTGCGCGCGGGTACGCGAATCCCAGTGGAACGCTTCCCAGGCCCGACGATGATCACGGTTGGCGAACAGGACGAAGTCTGGCCGGTAAGCCAAACACGGCGCATCGAGGCCGCGCTTCGCGCTTTCGGACGGGAGCCGGAAGTTCACTACTTTCCCGAGGGAGGACACGTGTTCGGCTACGCCGGCGAGAACGAGCGGAGACGGCTCGTGCTGGAGTTCCTGCGAAAGATCCGCGGCGGCTGACGCGGAGCCGCGATCAGGCCAGATCGAACCCGTGCTGCTTCCGGTGGTGCGGACCGTCATACATCTTCGACGACTTGAACAACTCGTGCCGGCCGTCGGTGGCCTGGTCGCGGACCTTGGCCCGAAGGGCATCCAGTTCCGCGGCGGTCATCGGCTGGAAAGAGCGGGCCAGAGCGATGTCCTCTTTCAACTGCGCCATCGTCGTGATCCCCACCACTTGCGTCGACACCGGCTGGCTCAGACAGTAGCGGAAGCACTCGGCGGCGGTGAGTCCGAACTTCTCGATGAGCCGGCCTTGCGTGGCGCCGCCCGCCAGTCCCTTCATGCCGATCACCCCCACATTCCTTCGAAGGCATTCGGGGACGACCTGCTTCTGAAAGCTGCGGTAGTGGAAGTCGAGCACGTTGATGGGCATCTGCGCCGAATCCCACGCGTGCGGCTTGGCGAGCATCTTCATGTGGATCGCCGGATCCTTGTGGCCGGTGAATCCGATGTAGCGGACCTTGCCCGCCTTCTTCGCTTCCAGCGCGGCCTTCAGTCCGCCCTTGTCGAACACCCAGTCCGGATCGTTGTCATACACCATCTCGTGGAACTGCCACAGGTCGAGGTGATCGGTTTTCAGCCGGCGCAGACTGTCCTCGAGGTTCTTCATCGATCCGGCGTAGTCGCGCTCGCAGTTCTTCGTCATGAGGAACACCTTCGAGCGGCGGTTGTCCATCTTCAGCGCCGTGCCCATCACTTCCTCGGAGTGGCCGTTGTGATAGTCCCAGGCGTTGTCGAAGAATGTCATGCCTTCGTCGATCGCGGCGTGCATGATGCGGATCGCTTCCTTGTCGTCCTTCACCGATCCGATGTGCCATCCGCCGAGGCAGAGCATCGACACCATCTCACCGGTCCGGCCGAGCTTGCGCTTGGGCACGCCCGATTCGGCGGCCGAGGTGGTGCTCTCCAATACCTGCCCCGCCAGCGCGGCCACGCTCAGCCGCGTGCCGGCGGTCTTCATGAATTCGCGTCTGGACGCGGAAGGCGTTTCGGGTGTCATGGTTGAAATCCTCAGCCTACGATTCTAATCTATGAACATGCCCGCGATCTTCGGTACCCGGCTCGCCGACTGGCGAAAGAAGATGTCCCGCCGCGATTGGATGGAGGGCGCGCTGCTCGGCGTCACCGCGCAACAGCTCGCGTTCGGAGCGCAAAGCTCGTCGAACGCCGCGCCATCCAAGCTGGGGATGCCCGGGTTGTTCCGGGGCAAGGTGGTATCGGTTTCGCATTCTCAGTCGATCGCGGGCGGAACGTTCCAGGTGGAGCCGATCCGCGCCATGATGCGCAAGGGCATGCTCGAACTCACCGGCGCGCCGGACTGGAAATCGGCGTGGAAGCTGTTCGTCCAGCCGGGCGACGTGGTGGGGATCAAGGTGAATCCGGTGGGTGCGCCGCACGTGATCTCGTCGCCGGAGGTGCTCCGTGAGGTGATCGGCGGACTGAACGAGGCCGGCATCAAAAATAAGGACATCGTGGTCTACGACCGCTATCGCAAGCAGTTCGTGGGAGCCGGATTCGACAAGTGGCTGCCGGAAGGCGTTCGCTGGTCGCACGCGGCGGAAGACTACGAGGAGATCCAGCAGGCGATCGAAGGCTACGACCGCGATCACTATATGGACATGGCGCTCACCCGCCCCGGCTACGATATCGGCAACCTGACGGCCCGCCGCAGCTACGCCGCGCGGTTCATCACGCAAGAGGTCAACAAGCTGATCAATCTGCCGGTGTTGAAGGACCACCAGTCGGCGGGCGTGACGCTGGCGCTCAAGAACCTGTCGCACGGGCTGGTGAACAACGTGAGCAGAAGCCACTCCACCAAGACGCTGAACACCTGCGGAGCCTTCATTCCCGCCGTGTGCGCGATGCCGGTGATTCGCAACAAGTCGGTGCTGCACGTGATGGACGGCATCAAGGCGCTCTACCATGGCGGGCCGGGCGCGCGGCCCGAATTCGTTTGGGAGGAGAAGACGATGTACTTCGCCACCGATCCTGTCGCGCTCGATCGCGTGGGTTGGCGGGCGATCGACGCCAAGCGCGTGGCCGCCGGGATGAAGCCGGTGGCGGAGGACCGCCCGGACAAGTTCTCCACGTTCCTCAGCCGGCAGCCGGAGCATGTCGAGTTGGCTGGAGCGATGGGCTTGGGCGAGTGGAATCTCGACAAGATGGATCTTCGGAAGATCCGGCTCTAGCGGCCCGTGGTGCACGTAGCATGAGTCGCGTTGCGAGCGCCGCCGGGCCGAATCCGAGGCGCGGCGTCGTAGTCGATGCGGGACATCTCCCAGGAGCCGCAACGAAGGAAGCGGCCCGCCGCCGCGACCATGTCACGGTTGCGCGCGGCCATGCTACTTGCACCACGGGCTGCTAGTTTGCTCCGCCTCGCGCCGTTGGTTCCCGCGCTCGCATTCGCGGCGGCCAGCGTCTGGTTCGTGCTGACGAACTACTTGCGCCTGCCGTTCTGGGACTATTGGGACTGGCTCGCCAACTACTACGCGCACGGATTCGTTTCCGCCGCGCTCACGATGTCGAACGAACACCGGCCGGTGTTTCCGGCTCTGCTGTTCGGCTTGGACGCCACGGTGGGGCAGGCCAGGGGACTGCTGCTGACCGCGGCCGGTTTGGCGCTGCAGTTCGCGGGGTTCGCCGGTCTGCTGCTGCCGTTGCGCGGCGCGGCGATCGTGCCCCGGCGCGAGAAACTGCTGCTGGCATCGGTGGCGATCGTATCGGCTGGCTGGTTCATCCAGGGTGAGAACCTGTTCTGGCCGATCAACGCGCAGATCTTCCTCTGTAACGCGGCGATGGTTGCCTCGGCGTGGGGATTCTCGCGCAGGGCGGAAGGCAGGCGGTGGATCGCGCTGTGCATCGCGGGAGGCGCGGTGTCGGGATTATCGTTCGCGCACGGGATGCTGATCTGGCCGGCGATGGTTCTGGCGCTGGTTCGCAAGCGGGAGCGAGCCGGGCGCGTCGCGATTCCCCTTGCGGCCTCGGCCGCGGCGCTGCTCTATGCGTGGGGCTACCGGACGCCGCCCCATCACGCCGACCCTTGGCAGTCCCTGCACAAGCCGGTGGAAGTGGCGGGTTACGTGGTCTCCTATTTCGGCAACGTGTTCCGCCGGGCGCTGCCCGCGCCGTTCGACCCGGATCGCATCGCGGGGATCGTGGCCGCGCTCGGGCTCTGCCTCGTCGTGGCGGCGATCCTCCACTATCTATGGCGCCGCGATTCCGAACGGGCCGAGGATTTCTACATACCCTTGCTTTCGACCGGTTTGGCGGCCGGCCTGGTAACCGCGCTCGGCAGGATTACGCTCGAGCCTGGACAAGCGTTGTCGCAACGATACATCACCGTGCAGCTTCTTTTCTGGACCGGCGCGGCGATCCTGGGCACGATTCGCCTGCACCGGTGGGGCATCGGCAGCGGGGGACGCGCGTTGTGGACGGCGGCGGCGGTCTTGTGGCCGCTGAGCATGATCCCGTCGCATCTGTTCCAGGGTGAGGCGTGGGCGGCGGCGGGGCGGATCAACCGGCATCAGGAGATCGCGATCTCGATCGGGCTCGAGGACGAGGAGATGTGGAAGAAGCACCTGCATCCGCACGCGCCCACGATTCGCGCTGCCTTGGCGGGAATGAGAAGCGCGCGAAAAGGTCCGTTCGCGGACGGCGGACCCGAGCAAGTGGGATCGCTCCTCAGGCGCCCCGCGGAGGCAACGTGCCTGGGCGAGGTGGGTCCTGCCGCCGTGATTCGCGGCCCGGGAGGCGAGGGCCGCCGCTACCGGGGCTGGATCGCCGGCCGCTCCGGTGAGCCGGTCCGCGTGGTGGTGGTTGCCGAACGATCGAGGACAATCGAGGGGCTCGGGTGGACGGGCCACGAGGCCACCGCGAGCGAGGCGTCTCGCTGGTCCGGATTCACGGCGTACGTCCGGCCCGGCGCCGAGGCTCGCCTGGAAGTTCTCGGTGTACCGGATTCCGGCGCGCCTTGTTCGTTAGGCCGGGGCTCACCGTAGCTCGAGCCAAGTGGCCCTCACGTTGTGTTTCGCAATGTCCGATCGCCCAGTCCTTCCGGATTTCGGACCCCATGGCGCTCTCACCCGAGCAGCAGCAGGTTGATCTCCGGAGGACAATTCGCGCGAACGCTCACCGAGTTGCCGACGCCTCGGCTGACGTGAATCCAACGGTCCTTCCACGGCCGTAAGCTGTCGACATAGCGGCGGTCGGCCACGGGAGCGAACGGCGTTCCCACGGCGGGAATGCGGATCTGTCCGCCGTGCGTGTGGCCCGACAGCATCAGCCGCCACGGGTAAGCGGCCAACGCGGCCTTGGTGTCCGGATTGTGGGACAGCACGATGGACGCCGCATCGTCCGCCACGCCGGAGAAAGCGCGCCGGGCCTCCATCTCTTCCGCCCAGAAATCGCCCAAGCCGGTCAATCGAATCGAAAGCCCCCGCACCGTCAGTAGTTGGGACCGGTTGTGAAGCACCTCGATTCCCGCTTCCTCCACCAACAACCGGACCGGCTCGTGCGTGCCGTGGCCGCCCCGCGTGGCGGCCCAGACGCCGCCATCGTGATTCCCCAGAACGGCGAACGTGGGCGCGGCGCGAGGCAATCGCGACAATTGCCGGACGTACCAGGCCGGGTCGTAGCCTCCTCGCCCGGTGACGAAATCGCCGGTTACGCAGATCAGGTCGGGCCGCGCGGCCACGGTCCGGTCGATGGCCGACTCGATGAGCGAGTCTGGCACGAACCACGACGCGTGTAGATCGGACAGATGCATTAGCCTCACGGGACGCCCCGGCGGAGCGTCGAAGAACCGGGCTTCGCGCTCGACAAATTGCAGCCATCGGGGCTCGATCAAGGTCGGATAGATGGAGCCCGCCAAGACGGGAGCGCTCATGCGTTTCAGCCATTGCCTGCGGGTGGCTCCGAGAAGCATAAAGTACATTGTATCGTAAAGTTAATGCTGCTCCGGCTTGCCGGATGCACCTCGACGGCGTGGCAGACCATTCCAGGTGGGGCGGGCGTGCCCCGCGACTACGAAGCCGGGCTACCGGAAATCTTCCAGGATCTGGATGTCCGCGCCGGGCTCCTCCGACTTGGCGAACAGGAATCGCTTCCGGTCCGGCGATACCGAGAATCCGGTAGCGAGAACGCCGGGAAAGCGCCGGATCTGGCGAGGCTTGCCCGACAGGTCGAGGTGTCCCGCCACGATCTCGGGTCCGCGCGATTCCTGCGCCTGATACATGAACCAGATGCCGTCGGTCTCCACTTGAAACGCACGGGCGCTGACGGACGCGGACAGGTTGCGCGGCGCGCCGCCCGCGATTGGGACCTCGAATAAGGCGCCACCGCCGTAGGGGGAACAGATCACGCTCTTGCCATCGGCGGATTCCCTCGGCGCGTCGCAGGGAAGGTCGCCGAACGCCGCCGCGCCGGCCACCGCGTGCGGACCGCCCTCGAAGGGCACGCGCACGATTCCTCGGCCGGTGGCCCTTGCATAAACCCACTTACCATCCCGGGAAAACGAAGGGATCACGGCGGCCGCGCCGGTGGTCAACTGGCGGGGCTTCCCTCCGGATGAGTCCACCGCGAAGATCGCGGTCTGGCCGTCCTCGGTACGCCGGTCGAACACGATCCAGCGGCCGTCGGGCGACCAGGCGGGCGAACCGTTGGAGCGGCCGCCCGAAGTCAGCGCGGCCGGATTCGTCCCGTCCGCCGCGGCGGTCCATACCTGCTGGCTGCCGGATCGCGTCGACTCGAAGGCGATGCGCGCGCCATCCGGCGAATAAGTGGGATTGTAATCGATCTGCGTCGAGGATATCGGATGGAGCGATACGTCCGCGCCCTCGAGGCTCCAGATATGGCGGACCCGCGGTTGCACCGACCAGGCGATCTTCCGGCCGTCCCGCGAGACCGCCAGCGAGATCGTGCCGGGCGCGGCGAACGGGATCAGCATGGGTTTGGGCGCGTCCGGGCGGTAGAGGAAACGGTAGAGGCGGGAATCGGCCATGCCGGCGCCCATGGCGGCGAGGATCTCCGGGCTGTTGGGCAGCCATTCGGCGGCGACGAAAGTAGCGTTCTCCGAGGAGATCCGGACGGGCGGGCCCGATACCCTCGGTCCGGGCGCGAGGGCTACCGTGTGCAGATCCGAGGTCCCGTCGTCCGGCGTGTAGAGTAACTGCTTTCCATCCGGCGAGACTCGCGGTATGTGGGCGCCGGCGAGCAACACGCGCGCCTCGCCGCCATCCCGCGGGACAACGAACGCGCCGTGTCCCGCCTTGTCCGTTCCGTGACAGATCAGCGACTCGCCGTCGGGAGTCCAGGTCAGATCGGTGACGCAAGGCGTCGGTCCGATGCGCGATTCGGCGCCGCCGGTGGGCGGCACGCGATAGAGGTAGGTGCGGTCGCCGTCGGGGAAGCGCAGGAAGTAGATCCATTTGGCGTCGGGAGCCCAGGCCGGAAAGCGGTCCGCTCCAGGGTCGGTGGTAAGCCGGAGCGGGGCGCCGGGCCCCGGCGTCTTCACATAGATATCCAGGTTGTCGCTCATGGCCCCGCTCCAGGCGAAAGCGACCTGGTTGCCGTCGGGCGAGAAGTAGGGGTCCACCTCGTCGCCGGGATACGAAGTGAGCGGCACTGGCGAGGCGATGCGGCGCGGACCACCCTTGCCTCCCGGCCCGCCGGGGCCCCCGAATCCGCCCGGTCCGCTGAACAGCATTCCCAACGCGATGCCAGCGACGGCCGCCGCCGCGATCGGAGCCGCGCGACGAACCAGGGGCCGCTTCGCCACGGGCGCCGCTACCGTCGCCGCCGTCGCTGCCGGCTCGGGGGCGGCGTCGCGGATATCCTCCAGTTCCACACGGACATCGTGCATGCTCGCCATGCGCCGCGCCGGGTCCTTGCGGAGGCAGCGTTCGATCAGCCGCTCCAGATCGCGCGGCAATCCCGGACTGAGTTCGTGCGCCGCGCGAGGCTGTTCTCTCAGCACGGCGGCGAGAATCGAGGCGGCGGAGTCGCCAGGGAACGCGCGGCGGCCGGTGACCATCTCGTACAGCACCGCGCCGAAGCTGAAGACGTCCGACCGCGTGTCCAGCTTTTTCCCCTCAGCCTGCTCCGGCGACATGTAAGCGGGCGTTCCCGCCACCGAGCCTTCCATCGACATCAGGCCTTCCGGCATGGTGAGCGTGGCGTCGGCCGCGCCGCGTCGCTCCAGGCCTGCCGTTTTGGCGAGTCCGAAGTCCAGCACCTTCACGGCTCCGTTCTCGCAGGCCATGATATTGGACGGCTTGAGGTCGCGATGGAGGAAGCCGCCCGCGTGGGCGTTGGCGATGGCGTCGGAGGCCGCCACTCCGATCCGCAGCACGTCGGCGAGCTTCATCCCTCCCGGCGGGATCAGCTTGTCCAACGTCGCGCCCGGAACGAACTCCATCACCAGATAGTCGCTGCCATCCTGCTGTCCGACGTCGAACAAAGTGACGATGTTCGGGTGGTTCAGCGCCGATACGGCTCGCGCTTCCTGCAGGAGCCTCTGGCGCTGAGCGGCGCCGCTGCGGTCCTGGGAAAGCACCTTGATGGCGACCGTCCGGCCGAGCCGCGTGTCGCGAGCCTTGTAGACCTCGCCCATGCCACCGGTTCCGGCGGGCGCGATGATTTCGTACGGTCCCAGTCGCGAGCCGGTCTCGAGCGCCATTTCAACGAGTATAGCCGCCGGCCTGGTTCATTCCCAGGGGCGATCCTTGACGAACGCGATGTGATCGGGAAGCGGCTTGTCCACCATGAAGTACTTTTGGTATGCGGCGATCCAGTCGGACGCGATCTCGCGTTGCGCCGCCGCCAGTTCGATGCGGCCGGCGCAGACCAGGGAGCGCAAGTGATCCTCGAGGGCGTCCTTGACGCGCGAGGTCCACACGCCTTCCGCGTATGGCTGCGGCCACAGATTGCGGATATCGCCGGCGCCGCCGAGCGAGGGACTGATCAGGTAGTCGACTTCGTAGGCGCGGGGCCGGGGATCGATACGGTATCCGCGAAACACCTGGGCGGCCAATTCCGATGGGATCTCCGGGGCATCCGGGGTGTTGTCCGCGCAGACTCGATCGCGCGAGACCGCATGGGCCAGACCGGGCGTGAGCCTTGCGTCGGGTAGCGGTCCGGCAACCGCCCGCCGGCCGCTGAATTCGATCGCTCCCACTACGATGATCAGTGCCGCCGCCGCCCCGATCGCGGCGGCCGGAGTTGCGAACCTGGCTTTGGCCGCCGTCCCCGCTGGAGTGCGGACCGCATCCGCCATCCGTGCTCGCAACCGCGCGACGGACGCATCCGGAGGCTCCGGCCGGAACGCCGAACGATACGCGGCGTCGAAGCGTTCCGCGGCGTTGGCCAGGAGCCGGCGGCGTTCGCGGCATTCCAGACACGCCTCGCAGTGACGTCTGGCGGCGGCCGCCTCGGCGGAGTCGAGTTCACCGTCGATCTCGAGCATCAGGACGGAGTCGTCGATGTGGCGGGCGTCGTTCATGGCCGGTCGCTCACATTCGACAGCCGCGAGAAGGACTTGCTCAACGAAGCCGCCACCGCGCCGAGCGACATGTCGAGCGTCTCCGCGATCTCGCGGTAGCGGAGCCCCTCGGCGCGAAGGAGCAGGCATTCCCGGTCGCGGCCCGGCAAGGCCCGTACCACGGCTTCCAGCCGCTGGCGCTCGGCGGCGAGAACGGCGTTCGTCTCCGGACATGCCTCCGGGCCGGCGGCCGGCGGCGGCGGATCCGCCAGAATCTCGCGGGAGTTGGCTTGGCGGCGTTTCAGCGCCAGATTGCGCCCCGTGCGGAAGATCCAGCCACGGAGGTTGTCGCGGCGTTTTCCAGCCCGCAAGTGGAGGAACAGCGCCATGAAAGTGTCCTGGGCGACCTCCTCGGCGTCGGCGGATGAGATCCCCACCGACTTCAGGTATCGCGCCAGCGGTGCATGGGACTGAGAGAAGATCGCCGCTACTTCGCGTTCGACGGCCGCGCGAACACAGGTTGCCGGCGGCTCCGGCAGAGAGAGAGCAACCGCCTCCATGGTCCTCACCATCATAACCGACCGTAAAAACCCTGAACGGACGGGCTTGTCGCGGAATATTGAAGACATGGCGCGGATGAAGACACGGTTGGCGCTGGCGGCCGTCTGGCCGCTGGCGATGGCCGTCGCTCAACAGACTGGAGAACTGCGGATCGAAGCGCGGGACCCCTCGGGCTCCCCGGTGGCCGCGGACGTAAAGGTGGAACCGCTGCCGTCGGGATCGCGGCTCGTTCTGCGAGCCGATCCCGGCGGGCACGCTTCGGCCTCACTTCCGCCGGGCCGCTACCGGGTGGAAGTATCCAAGGAGGGCTTCGCCGCGCGTGCTTCCGTAGCGGAGATCGCCGAGGGGAAATCCGTCACGGTCACCGTCGTCCTTGCTGTCGGGCCCTCTGCGTTCGCGGTGGATGTGATCAGCGCGACGCCGCTCGCCGGATTGAATCTGCCTCTCGCCGAGATCGCCGGTCCGGTTCAAACCGCCACCCAAGCCGCCATCGAGTCGTCCGGCGCCCTGGACCTGACCGATTTCCTCAACCGGCGTTTGAGCGGCGTCCATATCAACGAGATCCAGGGGAATCCGGTTCAGCCGGATGTGAACTACCGCGGCTACACGGCGTCTCCGTTGCTCGGGACTCCGCAGGGGGTCTCCGTCTACATGGACGGGATGCGTTTGAATCAGGCGTTCGGCGACACGGTGAGTTGGGACCTGATTCCCCGGGTCGCGATCTCCGAGGTGGCGATGATTCCCGGCTCCAATCCGTTGTTCGGGCTCAACACGCTAGGCGGCGCGCTCACGATGCGCACCAAGGACGGACTTGGCCAGCCCGGCTTCGCGGCGCAACTGAGTGGCGGCTCGTTCGGCCGCAAGACGGCCGATCTGGAATATGGCGGCCACACCGGCGCCGGGTTCCACTGGTACTCCGCCGCGAATCTGTTCTTCGAGGATGGCTGGCGCCAGTCGTCTCCGTCCAATGTCCGGCAGTTTTTCGGCAAACTCGGCCGGACGACGGAGCGGGCATCGGTGGGCGTGACATTGGGTTACGCCAACAACTCGCTCATCGGCAACGCGCTTCAAGAGCAGCGATTGCTCGCCCTCGACCGGACCAGTGTCTACACCAAGCCCGACATCACCGCGCACCGCGCTCCGATGGCGATCGTCAACGCGCGCCGGGCCTTGACGCCGGACCTGTCGATTTCGCTCAACGGCTATTTCCGGTATATTCGCACAAGAACTTCCAGCGGAGATATAAACGACGATTCGCTCGACCAATCCGTGTACCAGCCGGGCGCGGCGGAGCGGGCGGCGCTGGCGGCGGCGGGTTTCACGGGATTTCCGGCGTCCGGAGCCTCCGCCGCGAATACGCCGTTCCCGTTCTGGCGATGCATCGCCAATGTCCTGCTGCGCGACGAACCAGCCGAAAAGTGCAACGGATTGTTGAACCGCACCGCCTCGCATCAGCGGAACTTCGGTGTTTCCGGACAGGTCACGCGAACCGGACGGGCCGGTGGGGTGCGGAATCAGTTTACGGCCGGCGCCGGCCACGACGGAAACCGCGTAGGCTTCGCCCAGTCGTCGGAACTGGGCTATCTGACTCCGGACCGGAGCGTGGTTCCGCTGGGCGCGTTCGGCGACGGAGTTACCGGTGGCGACGCCGATGGCGAGCCGTTCGACGTCCGCGCCGATTTGTCGGGCCGGATCCACACCGGAAGCGTTTACGCGACGGACACGCTCTCCGCCGCGCGGTGGAGCCTGACGATGTCGGGCAGATACAATCGGACATCGATCGACAATCGCGACCTCATCCGGCCGCTGGCGGGCACGGGATCGCTCACGGGCAAGCACCGGTTCGGGAGATTCAACCCGGGCGTTGGGCTCACGCTGTTGCCGTCGAGTCCGCTGAGCTTTTATGCCAGTTACTCGGAAGGCAGCCGGGCGCCCACGGCGATCGAACTCGGTTGCGCCGATCCGGAGGCCCCGTGCCGGTTGCCGAACGCGCTGGCGGGCGATCCGCCGCTGCGCCAGGTGGTCGCGCGGACGGTGGAGGCCGGGGTTCGCGGCAACGGCGAAGGCCCGTTTCGATGGAGCGCGGGCTGGTTTCGGGCCTCCAACCGCGACGACCTGCTCTTTGTGGCGTCGGAGCAGACCGGCTTCGGCTACTTCCGCAACTTCGGGAGCACACGCCGGCAGGGCGCCGAGTTCGACGCGAGCATCCGGTGGAAAAGGCTTACCGGCGGCGCGGGTTACACCTATTTGCGCGCGACCTTCGAAAGCCCGGAGGAAGTCAGCGGTACGGGCAACAGCTCCAATGTGGCGGCCCGCCGCGGACTGCCGGGACAGGACAGCTTCATCTTCATCGACCCGGGCGCCCGGATCCCCCTCGTTCCGTCGCACCTGGTGAAAGCCTATCTCGACGCCCGCGTAACCGGCCGGTTCGCCGTGGACCTGGGCCTGGTGGGAATCTCGAGTTCCCTCGCCCGCGGCAACGAGAACGGAGGGCACCAGCCGGATGGAACTTACTACTTGGGGCGGGGCTCCTCGGACGGCTACGCCGTGGTGAACCTCGGCGCGCGCTACCGCTTGGACCGGCGCGCGGAGCTGTTCGCGCAGGTCACCAATCTACTCGACCGGCGCTATTCCACCGGCGCTCAGTTGGGCCCCACCGGATTCACCGCCAACGGAACGTTCATCGCCCGGCCGTTCCCGGTTGCGTCCAACGGGGAATATCCGGTCCTGCAGTCGGCGTTCTTCGCGCCCGGTGCTCCTCGCGGCGCGTGGGCGGGCATCCGCCTTCGCTTCTGAGACGCGATAATGGAGCGATGCGAGCACCCTGGGCATTGGCCGTTCTGTGCGTTCCCGCGTTCGGGCAGTTCGAGTCGATCGAACTGAGGTTCGAGGGGGTGGGGTGCGCGTCGTGCATCGAGTCGATGCCGGCGCGGGTGAAGCGGATGCGGGGCGTCGAGTCGGCGGACGTGGATGCGGCCAAGGGGACGCTTTCGATCCGTCTGGGGTCGACCAATCGCGTGCGGCTGGAACAAGTGCGCGACGCGATCCAACAGGACGGCACGAAAGTGAAGTCGGCGCGGGTGCTGTTGCGGGGCGCCGTGTCGCGGGAAGCCGGCAAGTGGACGGTTCAGCCGGTGGAAGGCGGGGCGCGCTACGCGATCGAGGGTCCATCGGGCGCGGCGTGGAAAGAGGGCGCGGCCTACCGGATCGAGGGCGAGATCGACTCGCCAGCTCCGGGCGCGACTCTGAAAGCCGTGTCCGCGGCGCCGCTGCCATGAGCGAATTCTCGGAGTTGGTTCGCGACCAGGTCGACATCGTGTCGGTGGTTCGCGAGTACGTCCCCCGGCTTCGCAGAGCGGGGACGCGTTGGGTGGCGCCGTGTCCTTTTCACAACGAACGGACGCCGTCCTTCGGCGTGAACGAGAACCTTCGGATCTTCAAGTGTTTCGGCTGCGGCAAGGGCGGCGACGTGTTCAAGTTCGTCCAGGAGATGGAAAGCACGACCTGGTGGGAGGCCGTGAAGTCGCTCGCCGAGCGCAACGGAATCCCATTGCCCAAACGAAGCCAACAGGCGGACGAGGACGCCAAGCGGCGGTCCGGGCTGTTCGAAATGCACGAGAAGGCGCTCGAGTTCTACCGGTCGCAGTTGGCCTCGTCCGCGGGCGCGGAGGCGAGGGCATATCTGGTCAAGCGAGGCGTGGCGCCGGCGCTGGCGGACGAGTTCGGGATCGGCGTTTCCGATCGCGGCGGCCAGACATTGGTGAGGCGGTTGCAACAGGCGGGGTTTCCGCCGGACAGTATCGAGTCGGCTGGCCTAGCCGTGAAGCGCCAGGACGGATCGGGCTACTTCGACCGGTTCCGCGGCCGGCTGATGTTTCCATTGCACAGCGAACAGAGCAAGATCATCGGGTTCGCCGGCCGGGCGCTCAACGACGACGACCAGCCCAAGTACCTCAATTCGCCCGAAACCGAGCTCTATCAGAAGAAGCTGGTGTTGTTCAATCTGAATCGCGCCCGGAAGGCGATTCCCAAGCTCGACCACGCGATCCTGGTGGAAGGCTACATGGACGTCATCGGGCTCCACGGCGGCGGCGTGATGGAATCGGTGGCGAGTTGCGGAACGGCGCTCGGCGTGGAGCAGGCGCGGGTGCTCAAGCGCTTCTCCGAGAACGTCGTGATCAACTTCGATCCCGACCCGGCGGGGATGAACGCCACCGAGCGGACCATTGGCCTGCTGCTCGAGGAGCAGTTGCGGATCAAGGTGCTGGAACTGCCGGATGGGCTGGATCCGGACGAGTTCGTGCTGCGGCACGGCGCGGATGCCTACCGGGAGCTGATCAAGCGGGCGCCCCGGTATTTCCATTGGCTCGCCGACCGGGCGCGCGGGCGGTTCGACATGAGGTCGGCGGAGGGGCGGATTTCGGCGTTCAAGTTCCTTCTGCCCGCGATCCAGAAGCTGCACGACAAGCTGGAGCGCGCCGCCACCGCGGAAGACCTGGCCGCTTACCTGGGCGTGGACAAGGGCATGGTGCTCGACCAATTGAAGAAGACCGCCGCCAACCGCGAGGCTCCCAAACCGGCCGCCAAAAGGCCGGAGATTCCGCAAACCGAGCGGCTGCTGCTGCGATGCCTGATGGATAGCGGCGACGCGCGGGCCGAGGTTCTGCCAAGGCTGGCGACGGCGCGGTTCGACGAGCCGCCGGTGCTGGCCGGCATCTACCGGGCGATGGCGGCGGCGGGCGAACCCTTGCGGTACGACGCCCTCGAGAGCCGCCTCGAGGAGCGGGATCGAAGCCTATTGACAGACGTCGTTTTTGCCGATAATGGATCTAACGAATCAACTCAGGAAACGCAGGAGAACCTGCTGGCCCAGGCGCGAAGCTGCCTGGGAGCACTGGAACGCCGCGGCCTGGATTCCCGGATTCGCGAGGTGTCGGCGGAAATCGTCGAAGCCGAGAAAGCGGGCGACTTCGCGCGGGCGATGGCCGCCATTGAACGGTTGAACGAATTGAAGAAGGACAGTAAACGGCAACGCGGCTAGCGCGCGGAAACCCTGGTGTAGAATGAGGAGAGTCTGACATTGACCGGTGGACTGGGCAGCGGAGTCGTTGTGGATTCGGCCGATAAGTTCGATTACGAAGGCGTGGGTGAACTGGCTCCCGATGCGATGTCGGGAGGCCGGGAGTGGGCGGACATGTTCGCCGACTTACAGCGTGAGGGAGTCGATCTGGCCGGCGACGTCAAGATCGATTTCGACAAGAAAGAGCCGGACGAAGCCGAGGAACTGGGCGACCTCGAGATCGGCGACTTCGGCGATAAGACCACCGACCCGGTTCGGATGTACCTGCGCGAGATGGGCACCGTGCCCCTGCTCACGCGGGACGGCGAGATCGAACTGGCCCAGCGCGTCGAGCGTGGCGAACGCGCGATGTCCAAGGCGCTGTCGCGGTCACCGGTGGTGGTGCTGAAGGTCATCGAACTCGGCCAGGAGGTCCGGGCCGGCCAGAAGAGCGTCTGGGACCTGCTACAGCTGCCCGAGCCCGAGGACGAGGAAGACCACACTGAGGCCGAGAACGCCAAGTTCCTCGACGCGGTGGACGAAGTCGAGCGAATTTTCCGGCGGTCCCAGGGCTTTCAGCAGAAGCTGCTGGCGACCTCTCGAACCCTGAAGCCGAAGCTGCACCGGTCGCTGCGGATCGATCTCGGCCGCACCATCGTCACGAACTCGCGTCTCATCCGGGGCATCGAGTTCTCGCCGATGGTCAAGTACGAAATGGCCGGCGCGGTGCGCGAAGCGGTGGACCGGCTGCGTCCGGTGGAAAGGGAGATCGCCAAGTCGCAACGCCAGTTGGACGATCCCAGCACTGGCAAGGATGCCCGCAAGTCGCACAAGCTCAGCGTGCAGATGCTGCAGGAACTCGAGGGGCAGTACGGCGCCAGCGCCGTCGACCTGCGGCGGACCCTCCAGATTCTCGACCGCGGCGAAGTGGAAGCCGAGGACGCCAAGAAGCAGTTGATCGAGGCCAACCTCCGCCTGGTGGTTTCCATCGCCAAGCGCTACACCAAC
>SXGS01080635.1_pt1 | contig 56488 bp, 36 predicted proteins | sample 3174681 | NCBI WGS metagenome assembly SXGS01 (sample SAMN11356861, study PRJNA531348) | freshwater metagenome | isolation source: freshwater sample F1-80 | place: China: Fuxian Lake, Yuxi | collected 2017-12-25
AGGGCGGCGCTCCCGAGGCGGCCGACGAGGGCGCGCCGGGCGGCGGGCCGGACGACGTGACTCTGGACATCGACGCGCCTCCGGGCGATCACGCGGGCGGCGGCGGGGGGGGCGGCGGCGCGGGGGCGCCGCAGGCCTGCGAGCCGATGCCGATGATGAGCGGCCCGGATCTGGGCGGCGGCGCAGACGCGGGCCTGGGCTCGGAGCTGTCGATCCTGGAGGCGCTGGCGGCCGAGCACGGCGGGCAGGTGACGCCGCCGACGCCCATGGCGATCGAGCCCTCCCAGGCCGCGATCAAGCCCAGCGACGAGCTCCTGGCGCTCTCGGGCAAGAACGCCACGTCGTTCCTGGAGGAGAAGTTCAAGGCGGGGCAGGGCTCCCAGGACTTGACGCAGTTCTCCCAGGACAACGCCCAGTTCGCCCAGAACGTGACGCAGATCAAGTCCCACAGCCAGGTGACGCAGAACTTCGGCTTGAGCCCCTTCGAGCCGGATCCCTATGTGCCCTTCCAGGGCAAGGGCTTCGTCGGCGGGACGATCGAGACGATCCAGGCGGCGCTGGGCAAGATCGCCACGGTGACCGCGACGGTGGCGGACATCGCGTCGATCGTCGGGACGGTCTGCAAGGTGGCCGGCTGGATCCTGTCGGTGCTGGCGCCCCCCGTGGGCGCGGCGCTGACGGTGGTGGGCAACTTCCTGGTGCTGGTCGAGTTCATCTGCAACATCGTCTCGATGGCCTGCAGCGGCCTCAACGCCGTGATCGACCTGGCGCGGCTGGTGATGACCGACGATCCGAAGGAGCGGGCCAAGTTCGCCAAGCGCTTCGCGGGCAACCTCCTGGCGACAGCAGGCCGCGGCCTGATGGCCATGGCCGGCGCCGGGACGCTCAAGATCGGCAAGGCCGGCTCGGCGGCGCTCAAGGGCACCGCCAAGGGCCTCGGCGGCGCGGCCAAGGCGCTGGCGACGGGCAAGGGCCTGCGCGGCGCGGGGGCCGCCCTGGGCGCGGGCGGCAAGATCATGAGCGAGGGCTTCAAGGGCGTCAAGAAGCTCGAAGACGGCCTCAAGGCCGGCGGCGCGCTGGCGCGCGGCGGCACGAGCGTCGCCCAGGGGCTGCGCGGCGGCGCGGCGCGCATCAGCGCCGGCTTCAAGGCGGGCCTGCGGCGAGGCGGACGTGAGGCCGTCGCAGGGATGGGAGGGCGCCGCAACCTGATCCGGGCGGTCAAGGCCGGCTCGGGGGTCGCCAAGGGGCAGGCGCTGCCCGCCTCCATGCGGGGCGCGCTCAACAGCCCGGGCGCCCTTCGCTCTGCGGCCACGACCGCCGCTCAGGGCAGCAAGCGCGCCGCCGGCTTCCTCGGCCGCGCCGGCGCGCCGACCATGATGCAGCGCATGCGCGAGTTCGGCACCATGGCCCGCGGCGCCGGCAGGGGCACCCTCCAGGGCCTCAGGTCCGGCGGTCGACAGATCGCCAAGGGCTTCAGGGGCCTCGGCGCCGAGTCGGTCGCGGCCTCCAAGCCCTGGGTGGTGTCCGCGGCCAAGGCCCAGGGGCTCGTCGGTCGCCTCAAGGCCGTCTTCGGCAAGGGCGGCTCGCTGCGCACGGGCGCGTCCAAGTTCTACAAGGAGGGCGTCGGCGCCGGCCCGCTCCAGCCCGTCACGGGCGGCAACCGCGTCATCCGCGCCCTCAAGAACGCCGGCGTCGCCATCGGCAACACCCGCGTGGGCACCTTCGCGCGCGGCGTCAACAACGTCCTCTATGAGACCAAGCTGCTCTCGAACGCGGCCAGCGTCGACAGCGCCGTCAACAAGTACATCCCCGCCATGCTAGGCCCTGGCGGGATGTCGGCGGCGATCGACAAGTTCCGCGACCCACGGATCACCGACGCCGGCACCGACGCCCACGGCCCCAAGCTCAGCACACGCCTCTACGCCGGAGCCATCTTCGACAAGGAGCGCTCGGGCGCCTTCAAGCTCCTCCAGAAGGTCGGCATCGGCCTGGCCCACGGCCACGGGCAGCAGCCCAGCGGCCTCGCCCTCGCCCCGCGCTTCAACCAGCCCGGCACCAGCACCGCCGCCCAGCGCGGCATCAACGCGCTCTCTCCTCAGCAGCAGCCCAACCCCCAGGGCAACACCCCGGCGCCAGACCCCGTCAACGCCACCCCGGCGCCGACGAACACCCCGGCGCCCACCAACACCCCGGCACCGACCAGCACCCCCGCGCCCTTGCAGTCCAACGCGCCGCCGACCCCCGCCCCCCAGGCGCCGGCCCCCCAGGCCGGCGGCGATCTGGGCGCCAAGGTCGCCCGCATGGCCTCCATCCTGCGCCAGATCGAGTGCTTCGAGGCCCAATCCGCCGAGGTCCAGAAGCTCCAGGCCCGCTACGAGGCCAGCCTCGCCCGCCAGCAGTACCTCGCCACGCTCGCCATCCCAGGCGCCGATCAGGCCGGCGCACCCTCCGCCATCGGCGTCATCAACCAGCAGATCGAGAAGCTGACCAAGGCCGAGCAGGAGGCCGAAGAGGCCCGCCTCGCCTACACCGACGGCATGGAGCACTTCACCAAGAAGTCCGCCCAGGCCGACCTCATCCTCGGCGAGGCCCGCAAGAACCGCACGGCGCTGCGCGCCGAGGAGGCCTCCGCACAGAAGGAGGACGAGGAGCAGAAGAAGGGCAAGAAGGGCGTCGACGACGGCAAGAAGGAGCAGACCAAGATCAACTCCGAGGGCACCAAGGGCAAGAACCAGGGCGATCAAACCCAGGGCACCGTCAACAGCACAACGCCAGCCCCAGGCCCCGAGCCCCCCGAAGAAGAGGTGCCCTGGTACCGGATCGACAAGCACATCGTCAACGCCGCCAAGTCCGTCTGGCGCGCTACCGTCGGCAGGGCCCTCAAGGCCATCGCCGAGAAGTGGGAGGCCCTCAAGCGCCAGCTCACCCAGATGATCATGCAGTTCGTCCTGGGCTTCATCGACCCCACCCTCGCCCAGCAGATCGAGCAGGCCGGCGCGCAGGCCGACCAGAACCTCGCCGCCAACAAGGAGACTACCGGGCAGATCGACCAGAGCAAGGGGAAGGTCGACGAGCTGGAGAAGGCTGCCACGGCCGGAAAGACCGAAGCCGAGCAGAACATGCAGACCTTCGCCGAGCTCATCGTCGACGCCGAGGAGGCCAAGGCCTCCGCCACCGAGCGCAAGAAACAGGCGATCGAGTGGCGCGACGCCATGCAGTCCTACATCTCCCAGTTCGAGGCCACCTACGGCGTCACCTTCCAGGAGGCCTCCAAGGCCTCCAGCGAGGACTGGAGCGCCAAGGACCACTCCAACGTCCTCCAGGCCCTCCAGGGGCGCATCGGCGAACTCTCCGCCGAATACACCCAGGTCGAAGGCGAGGTCACCGCAGAGCTCGCCCAGCAGAACCAGCAGGGCAACCCGGAGGAGCCCGCCTCTCCCGAGGGCGCGACGCCCGAGGAGGCCCCCCAGGAGGAGACCCCCGCCCCGCAGAACCAGTCCCTGCCGCCCGCCGACCAGTCCGTCTCTCCCCCCGCCGACATGCAGCCGGCCCCGGCCCCGCCCGTCGAAGAGGCGCCCGCCTCTCCCGAGGGCGCGCCCCCCCAGGAGGCCCCCCAGGAGGAGCCCGCCGACAACAGCGAGACCCCTCAGAGCGTCGACCTCTCGCAGGCCCTCATCCAGCTCGCCCAGCGCCTCCAGAGCGCGCTCGGTGAAAACCGGCAGGCCATCTCCCAGGAGCTCGCCCGCTGGAGTCAGCTCATCAACGAGGGCTCCGGGGCCTTCGACTTCAGCGCCGCCTCACAGGCCGTCCTGGCCACCTACGACGAGCTCTCCGGACCCATGGTTCAGGAGGTCAGCAACATCCTCTCCTTCCTCCAGGGCGGCGGCGACCCCGCCACGGCGCGCCAGACCCTCCAGCAGCTCGCGCAGGCCGCCGGCGAGCTGGCACAGACCATCCTCGAGAACGCCCGACGCGGCTACCTCGAAGCCCTGGCCGACCTCCAGACCGACATGGCCGAGACGCCCCAGAACGCTCCCACCCCCGCGGTCCAGAACCCCGAGGCCACGCCGCCCGTCAACGCGCCGCCCCCCGGCAACTGACGCGGCCTGCGGTCGCCCCTGACCCACGGCCGGAGCACCCACCTTGCGCCCTGACCCCCACGACCCCCTCCTTGATCCGGGCCTCGCCGGGCGCCTCCAGCTCCACCTCCGCACCCGGATCGACCGCCTCCAGCGCCTCGGCGACGCCGCCGCCGAGGCCGAGGCCCGCCGCCGCCTCGCCGCCGTCGCGCGCCACCTCGACCAGCCCGCCGAGGCCCTGGCGCAGCTCCAGGCCCTGCTCGGCCTCCACCTGCGCGCCAGCCAATGGCTCGCCGCCGCCGACGTCCTGATGACCTGCGCCGAGCTCCTGCTCCACCTCGGACACCTCGACGACGCCCGCGTCGCCCTTGAAGAGGCGCGACGCCTCTACCTCGGACAGCGCGACGTCGCCGGGCTCGCCCTGTCCGAGATCCTCCAGGCCGACCTCCACCTGCGCCTCGCGCGCGACGACGACGCCCTGGCCTGCCTGCTGCGCGCCATGGAGGGGCTGACCGACCTCGGCCTCTCCGGGCCCCTGGCCCACGTCTGGGTTCAGCTTGCCCGCTTCCACCACCGCCGCAACCAACACAAGGTCGAGGACGCGGCCCTCAGCGCCGCCGTCGACTGCTTCCACCTCGACGGCAAGCCCCTCCAGGCGGCCCTGTGCCAGATCCAGCGCGCCGCGCGCCTCGGGCAGCGCGGCCTGAACGAAGACGCCCTGGCCACCCTCGATGACGTCGATCGCCTCCTGACCGGCGTCGAGGAAGGCCGCGCGCCGCTTGAGATCCGCGCCGCCCTCGACCGCGGCCGCCTCCTCGACGCCGCAGGCCGCAGCGCCGAGGCCCTCAGGGCGCTCCGCAAGGTCACAGGCCGGATCGACGAGGCCGGCGACAAGGCCCTGACCGCCGACATCCTTGAGCTGCACGGCGGCCTCCTGGCCCGCGAGGCTGCCGACCTCGACGCCCTCTCCGCCGCCGAGCTCCTCCTGGGCCGCGCCGTGGACCTCCACATCGAGCGCAAGCAACCCGCCCGCGTCCTCGACGCCGCCCGCAAGATCGTCGAGGCGGCCCAGCGCCTCGGCGACCTCCACCTCGCCCGACGCTGGGCCGTCCGCGCGGCGACGGCCGCTGGCGCGCTGACCGCCCCGAAGCCAGAGCCCTGAGGCCGCTCGCGCCGCCGCGGCGCGCCGCCTTGATGACCTTCAGCGCGGTGTGGAGCAGGTTGTGATCATGGGGGGATCGGAGCGGGCCGCCCCAGGCTCGCGCCCGGCGCTACAGAGCAGGCACGCCCCTTCGGGGCTGACGAAGGGGCGTCAACCTCCAGGCATCGTGTCACTCAAGACAAGCGGCGCTCGATGTTGAGGGCCTGGAGTCGAGCGACACAGTGCTGCGGGTTCACCCGGAGCCTGTCGTCAGCCCTGAAGGGGCGTCACTGGGTTTGTAGCCCCGGGCGCGAGCCTGGGGCGGCCCTCTTGCACAGGATCTCGACACGGACGGGGACCTCGTCCTCGATGGGGTCCCCGTCCGGCCCGACGGGGTGGTTCACGCCAAAGTCCTTGCGGTTGAGTGTGATCTCGGCCACGCCGTGGATCTCGTCGGGGTCAACAACCAGCGTCGCGGGGAAGCTCAACGCCTGGCGCACCCCTCGCACCTCCAGATGCCCCTTGATCCAGTGCGTGTGACCCTCGCCCGGCGAGGCCGAGATCTCGGTCGACTTGAAGCCAGCCGTGGGGAACTCGAAGGCGCTGAAGAAGTCGCTCGACAGCAGGTGCATGCTCAAGGCGTCATTGCCATGGACGAGCGACTTGACGTCGAGCACGATCCACAGCGACCTCACCGCGTCGCCGTCCAGCGACACCTGCCCCCCCAGCCGCGCGAAGGTCCGCGTGTGGGACATCTCCTGCCGCGATCCCGTGAAGCGCACCGTGCTGCGAGATTCATCGATGGCGAGCGCCTCGGCGCCCTCCTGGCCCTTCGTCGTCTCCTCGACCGCGACCTGGGCCTCCTCCTCGGGGCTCTGAACCACGTCGGTGGTCACGCAGGCCGACACCAGAGCCGCCGTGATGCACGAAGTCAGCGCCCGGGATGTGAAATTCGCCTTCATCCTGTCCTCCTGGCGCGCCAGCAGTGGCCGCGCGACACCCGCCTGTGCAAATTCAAGGCCCGCGCGCCGCGCCTCGATCTCTCCGCCGACGCCCTGTCCAGGGCGTCGGCCGAACCCTGAGCGCCGCCGCGCCGCAATCCTTGCGACTCAGCCCGGACGCCGCTATTTCTTGCGCCCTCGAAGCCTGCGGGCGGCGCTCAGGGAGGGGGGACGTGGAAGGAGGTGGAGGGATCTTGAAGCCCAAGGACGATCAGCTCTTCTCGCGCGTGAGCGCGTGGCAGGGCCTTGAGCCGTGGGGGCGGGTGCTGGACGCGGGCACCGGGAACCACTCGTTGAGCTGGATCCTGCGCCTCAAGACGGAGCAATGGACGGCCGTCACCGGCGATCCGAGCCGCTCTGCGGAGATGCGCCAGACCTTCGGCGGGCAGCTGCGCGGCGGCGACCGCCTCGTCGTCGGCAACTGGTCCGACCCGTCCTTCCTGCAAGGCGAGCGCTACGACGTGGTCATCGCGGATTACCTCGTCGGCGCCATCGAGGGCTTCGCCCCCTACTATCAGGATCAGATCCTGGGTCGCCTGAAGCCCCTGGTGGGCCGCGCGCTCTACGTCGTGGGGCTGGAGCCCTTCGACGACCACGCCCAGGACGAGGGAGGGCGCCTGATCCTTGAGATCGCGCGGCTCAGGGACGCCTGCATCCTGCTGGCGGGCCACCGCTGCTACCGCGAGTTCCCCCTTCAGTGGATGCTGCGCCACCTCGACGCCGCCGGCTTCGAGGTCGAGCGCCACGAGGCGGTCCCCATCCTCTACGGTTCGAGCTTCATCCAGTCCCAGCTCGGCGTCGCGCGCCGCAAGCTGCCCTTGATGGCCGACCGGGCGCTGGCCAGGGCCATGGAGCTTCACATCGACGCCCTGGAGCGACGCGCGCTTGAATTCATCAACCGTTGCGGGCGGATACGCTTCGGCAGCGATTACGTGATCAAGGCTACGCCGCGCTGATCGGGTCTGCGCTCAGGGCGCCGGACGGCGCTCCGCGACGACGCCTCTGCGGGCGAAGAGCGCGCGTCGGTCCTCGATCAGCGCCAGCTCGTCCGGGTGGAAGCTCCACGTCTCGACGGGCGGGCGATCGGGGTCCTTGCTCTTGTTCATGATGCTGTCGGGGTGCTCGCTGTGGGGCAGGCCGAAGAAGTGGCCAAGCTCGTGGCCCATCACCAGGTCCCACGCGATCCTGGACATGATGACGTACTGGTGGTTGGTGTTGATCCGGCTGCGCCAGTGGACGCCGTTGATCTCGCCGGGGCCGTCGACGTTGTCGAGCCGCCCGACGATGAAGACGTCGATGAGGCCGCGCTTGTAGCGCCTCAGGGTCAGCCGATCTCTGTCCTTGCGAGTCCTGATCTTGAACAGCGCGGGCGACAGCGCCCGCACCTCGACGACCTCGAAGCCGATCCCCGCGCCTTCGAAGCGCTTGTTGGCGTCGTCGAGCCGCGACGCGATCCACGCCGCGCTCTGGACCGGCTGCTTGTTCTTGACCACCACATGAATCCGCAGCCCGTAACAGTGGGCGGCGGCCTCGGGGCAGGGCGGCGCGGCGGCCTTGATCGCGTCCAGCGGGGACTTGCCCGCCTCGGCATCGGGCGAGCAGAGCGCCCCGATCGCCGCGCAGGCCGTCAGCAGGATCAGAGCGTGTCTCAAGAGGGTCATGGGCGCCTTGATCAGCGATCCCTGAGAGATCCAGGGGGGGTCATGTTGGCCGATCTCGCGCGCCAGAACAAGAAACCGCGCCGTCGAGTGACTCTCCCTCTCTGCCTCAGGTTTGCTCAGTGAAGCCTGAAGTCCTGCCGCGCTCGACGATCGCCCCACGCTCCTCGCACCGCCCCTGTCGGGGACGGGCTCGTCGGGTGGGGCTTGGATGTGCGGGTGGGCTGCGCCCTGTCGGTCGCAGGCCGGCGGGCGGACGACAGCGGATCGCAGGGCCTGATCAGCGCGTCGAAGTGGGCCTGTGGATTGGGGTTTTTACTCCCTCAGGTGTCGACCTGGGCCGCTCGCGGGCCTGCGACCGACAGGGCGCAGCCCACCCTGAGCTTGTAGCCCCACCCGACGAGCCCGTCCCCGACAGGGGCGGTGCGAGGAGCGTGGGGCGGTGAGAGGAGCGTGGGGCGGTGCGAGGAGCGTGGGGCGATACGCCGTCGGCACGATCGTGGCGTGGGATGCCGTGGCGTCGCGGGCCTTGGAACCTTCACTGAGCAAACCTGTCTCTGCCTCCGCCTCGGCGCCCTGTCGACCCGCCCTCGACGCCTCCTGATCCCGCCAGGGGCTCCTGCGGCCCGCCCGCCCCCTTCATCGGCACTCGATGGGGCCGAAGGGGAGGCTCTGATCGACGGCGAAGCCGACCTGGAGGTGTCCGCGGTGGCGCGTCCCGAGGTAGTCGTGGATCTCCTCGGAGACGCCGGCCATGACCTCGTTCGATCCCGGCCCGGTCTCGTAGCCGGCCGCCGCCACGACGCTGCGGCCGTTGGCGGGGTTGGTGACGATCATCCGCGTCCCCCTCGGCGGGCGCCTGGACCAGAACATGTTGATGTACCACGCCTCGGCGGCGGCCGGGACCTTCCCAGGCGAGGCGCCCTGGCCGAACTGACAGCCGCCCTCGCCGGCGGGCGCCCAGCTCTGGGTGCGGCGCATGGCGTAGCCCGAGATCGACTCGGAGAGCGCGTAGTGGTCCTTGACGCGGTCGCGGCTGCTCTTCGGATACCCTTCGATCGCGTCCTCCTCGGTGACGAGGTGGGCCTCCATGGCGACGGGGCCTGTCGAGGGGGTCTGGAGGAAGCGCCGCATCGGGCCGCCCTCGGACGCCTTCGCCTCGAAGCAGTCCAGGTGGTCGGCGCAGCTCCCCCAGGACATCTGGAGGGCTCTGGGCTCGCTCTCGCACACGCCCGAGCTGATCTGGAGCCCTGGCCCTTGGCGCGACGCGAGCGGGTGCTCTTGCGGTGAGGAGCGGGTGAGCGCCCCTGGCCTCGGCGGGGTGATGGCGCGGGGCCAGCGCAGGGTCTGGCACGCCTCGCCGCCGCCGATCCGATGGCAGTGGCGGACGTGGGCCTCGTCGAAGGGGCCGTAGGCGAAGCGGCGATCGACGCAGTAGCCGAGCCTGGGGTCGAGCTGAGAGCCCTGCGGGCAGTCGCCTGCGCCGCGGGCCTGTCGGGCGATGGAGAGCTCCCATCGGTGGCTCTGGCAGCCGGCGCCGCCGAGCAGCTGGCATTGGCGGGCCATGGCCTCGGGGAAGGGGCCGATGGCCTCATCGTCTTCGACGCACAGCCGCAGGCTCGCGTCGAAGGTCGAGGTTCCGGGGCAGCGCGGGCCGGGGTCGCCGTGGTGCGCGGCGGAAGGCCCGGGGGGCGGGGACGGGGGGGCGTCGCGCAGGCCGGGGAGGGCTTCGTAGAGGCCGCGGGCGACCTGCTCGTAGCCCGCGATCGTCAGGTGGACGAGGTCGCCGGCGCCAAGGCGAGGGTTGTTGCGGGCCCAGCGCTGCATGGAGCCGGGTCCGCCCATCCAGGTGAAGGTGTCGAAGTAGGCGCACCCGGCCTGGAGGGCTGCCTCGCGTTGGACGCGGACGATGCCTGGGATGGGCCCCTGGCCTTCGCAGACCACGTCGCCCTCGTCGCCGGGATCGGGGCGGGCCTGGAGGGAGCGGGCGTCGGCCTGGGCTGTGGGGATATCGCGCGCGCCGCCTTCGGACAGGCCGCGCGTCCTGCGAGCCGCGCGCTTGAGGGCGCCCCCTCTGGGGCGAGCGCGGCTGACGTTGGAGCGCCTCTTGAGCGCGCGGCCCTGGCTGTCGACCTGAGCGCGCTGCTGGCCTGGCGAGGCGCGGTGCCTGTCGGTGGAGATGTCCTGGGGGGGGGAGGTGCCTCGGCAGGCGCCGTCGGCGCGCCCCATGTCGGGCGGCGCGATGGCGACGCAGACGGCGCCCGGCGCTCTGGCGCGCATCTGCGTGAGCAGCGCGAGGTATTGGGCGCCGTACTCGGCGAGGTCGAGGTTCTTGTTGTAGGCGGAGTTGGAGCCGTACCACACGACGACCATGTCGGGCTTGCGCAGGGCGAAGTAGCCGTCCAGGGCGGCGTCTGCGCGGTTGAGGGGGCTTCGAATCCGCGCCCCGACGACCCCGAAGGCGTCGTACTCGACGGCGGCCCCTGGGAAGCGGACGAGGAAGCCGAAGAAGCGCAGCCCCTGGTCGCCGGTCGTCAGCAGCTCGACCTCGGTGGCCCCGGCGGGCAGCTGGACCTCGACGGCGCCGAGATCCAGCGGCTTGTCGAGGGTTTCCGGGGAGTCGACCTCGGCCAACAGGCGATCGCCGGATCGGAGTTCGAAGGGCGAGTGGCCGGCCTCCAGCGCAAAGAGGGCCGTGACCTTGACGCCGGCCTTCGGCGTCTGCGCGGCCTTGAGCTTGAGGAGCATGCGGGCGCCGGCGCTGCGGGCGCCCCAGGACACGCCGAGGGGTCCAAAGGGGCCGCGCTCGTGGCTGTAGATCCAGTTGTGGCGGCTCCAGGAGCCGATGGCGGCGACATGGGCCTCCGGGGTGTGGTGCTCGGGGGCGACGAAGCCGGGGGAGGTCGGGTCGCCCTCGGCCAGCAGGTCGCGCAGGGTGGCGGGCATGGCTGGGATCGAGGAGTGGGAGTCGCCGAAGTGCGCCACGACGAAGGGGCCTTCTCGGTGCGGGCGCTCGGACATCAGGGTGAAGGCCGGGTTGTTCTCCGGGCCCATCGAGGCCTGGGAGGGCGTCCAGCCGGCCTGGCCTGGGGATTCGGGGGTCGCGCAGCTGGCCGCGAGCGCCAGGGCGAGCAGGAGCGCCAGCGCGCTCCGGAGCGACGGCGCGATCCGGAGCGGCGGCGCGCTCCGGAGCGGCGGCGCGCTCAGGATCGACGGCGCGATCCAGAGCGACAGCGCGCTCCAGAGCGACGGCGCGCTCAGGATCGACAGCGCGCTCAGGATCGTCAGCGCGAGCGGGGTCGAGGGCAGGGCTTCGACCTCGTGAGGCGCGCTGGGGTGAGGGTTGGGGGGTCTGATCGCCATCGCTCCGATCCGCTGGGGGCCGCCGATTCTGGACAAGAACATCGGCGGTGGCGGCGAGGATCATGAGTCGCGCGGCGAGGTTGTCTCCTGGGGGTCGGGGAAGACGTAGAGACGGTAGAGGGAGGCGATGGCGATGAGGATGACGCCCAGGGCGCTCAGGGAGGCGACGCGCCAGAGGCCGTCGAGGTAGGAGAGGTCATAGAGGAAGATCTTCAGCGAGGTGCCCATGACCAGGGTGAGGGAGACCCAGCGGGACAGGGCGCTGCGGGCGATCAGGCCCCAGCCCAGCGCGCCGAGGCCGACGAGCATCCAGGCGATGGAGTAGGTCAGGTTCTCGGCGTTGTCGAAGCGGCCTTGGAGATCGGGGTGGTAGAAGTGCCTGATCTCAATCGTGATCAGGGCCATGAAGAAGATCAGCGCCAGGACGCGGACGCTGGAGGTCAGGCCCTGGAACCAGGGGCGGTCGCGGGACAGCCGCCACCCGATGAGGCTGGTGGCGACGACGGCGGAGCTGTAGAGCAGCAGGATCATGTTCAGGACGGGGTGCCCGCCGTGGAGGTGGGAGAAGTCGTAGGGGACGAGGAGCCGGAAGGCGCAGACGGCCAGGGTGACGAGCCCGACGCTGGAGGTGGCCGTGGTGTCGAGCTTCTGCCCCAGGGCCACGAGGCCGGCGGCGCAGGCCAGCCACGCCATCGTCAGCCAGGGGCCGTCGAAGGCGATCGGCGCGGCGATCACCACGAAGAGCGCGCCGGTCAGCGCGGTGACGGTCAGGGCGGGCGCCTGCCCCTCCTGGCCGCTGGCGCGGTGTCGCCACTGGGCCAGCGTCGACAGCGCGGCGAAGTAGAGCGCCACGCCGATCGCCAGGACGGGCCAGGAGACGAAGGGGCCTTCGTCCAGCGCGCTCTTGTCGTCGAGGGTGTGGGTGTAGGCCATCAAGAACTGGATCAGCGCCGCGACCATGGCCAGCGCCGGCTCCAGGCGCCGCTCGGGGCGTAGGACCGTCAGCGCGGACATCCCCAGGACGAAGAGGGCGCCGAAGAGCGCATAATAGGGGCGGGCGACATCGGAGGTCGGGCCTTGGATGATCAGGAAGAGCCACTGTTGAAAGAGCACCACGACGTAGGCCAGCACGGGCAAGGTGCGGGCCATGGAGGCGCTGGAGGCCATCGCGCCGAAGAGGACCAGGAGGAGCGGGACCTGGGCGGCCCAGGTCAGGGCGGGGAAGCGCCACCAGATCGCGGCGGTGACGATCACGACCATCACCGGCAGCAGGCTCAGGTGCAGGGTGGCCTGCGCCCACGGGTTCTCGGCGGCCTCTCGGAGGCGCGCGGGCCATCCTGTTGCGCTGGGGCCCGCCGGCAGGCGCAGGAACCCGGCCCCGGTCAGCGCGGCGATCCCCGTCGGCAGGGCCAGGACCATGCACAGCGCCAGGAAGATCAGGTTGGACTCGCGCGGGCCGCGTAGCAGCCAGGCCATCTCGGCGATGAAGTTCAGGCTGGCGGCCATGAGCAGCAGCGAGGGCCACAGGCGCCAGGAGGACACGACGAGCACCCCGACGTTGAGCAGGGCCAGGTAGGACATCAGCGTCACGGGGCTGTCGCTCTTGACGCCGATGAGCAGGGGGGTCAAAAACCCGCCCAGGAGGCCCACGACGGCGATGATCTGCAGGTTGTGGCGGATCGACAGCGAGGCCGCGGTCAGCGTCGTCAGCACCATGAGCGTGCCGGCGAAGAGGGGCGGGATCATGTGGTAGAGCGCCGAGGCGGCGGCGAAGGTCGCGTAGAGGCCGACGATCCCGGCTCCGACGAGCCCGCCGCCGACGGCCCGCAGCTTCTTGAAGGCCAGCTCGCCGCCGATGACCAGGACGAGGCTGGCCGCGGCGCCCATCCCGATCCGCAACTCTGGCCCAAGCATCGCGTTCTGGATCCCGTACTGCACCAGCAGGATCGCGGCCAGCCCGAGCGCCCCCGCGCCTCCCCAGACCGCCACGGTCGCGCCCAGCGCCTGCTCCAGCCCGCCGCGACGGGGCGCCTTCGGGTCATCGCCCCGTGGCTCGCCGATGTCCCTGACCTCGACGGGCGCTTCGGTCGCGCTCTGGGGGACCTGGGGTGCGCCTGAGTGCGTGGCCTGGGCTGGCCTGCCCGCGTCGGGCGAGCGCCCGAGGGTCTCTGCGGCGTCGGGTGAGCGCCCAGAGGTTGCTGCGGCGCCGGAGGGGCGCCCAAGGGTCTCCGCAGCGTCGGAGGGGCGCCCAAGGGTCTCTGCGGCGTCGGGCGAGCGCCCGGGGGTCCCCGCAGCGCCGAAGGGGCGCCCGAGGGCCTCTGCGGCATCGAAGGGGCGCCCAGGCGTCGCGGCGTCGTCAGAGGGGCGCCCAGGCGTCGCGGCGGCGTCGGAGGGGCGCCTGGGGGCCTCCAGATCGTCGGGAGAGCGCTCAGGGCTTGTTGCAAGGCCAGGAGCGCGCCGAATGGCCTCCGCCGCGTCAGGCGAGCCCTCCAGGGCCCCTGCCGCGTCTGACGGCTCTCCTCCAGCGACCTCCCCAGCCGCCTCCAGCGGCAACTCTGGCCTGGAAAGCCCGGCGGCGACCTCCTCGGTCTGCGCGATCAACCCCGGGATCGAGGCCTCCCCCGCGCTCTGGGGTTGACCCCCACCATCGAGCGGCGCCCTCGCCAGCTCGGCCGCAGGCGCCCTGGACGTCCACACCGGCGTCGCCGCCTCGCCTGAGGGTCCCACCGCACCCGAGAGTGCCACCGCGCCCGCAGCCACCGCGCCCGCAGTCGACGCCCCGCCCGAGGGCGCCACCGCCCCCGACGGTGTCACCGCGACCGCCGCCAGCAGGGGCGGAGGTGCGCTCTCCAGCGCCCGCGTCCGCCCCTCCAGCCGCCTGAGCCGATCCTTGACGTCGTAGAGCACCCCCCCAAGAATCGCCGCCACGATCAGCAGCGCCACGCTCATGAACGTCGAGCACACGCTCAACGCCGCGAAGTTGGACTCATCCATCAGCCAGGACCCTCCCCGCAGGCGCTCAACACCTCAGGCAAGCTGCCGCCGAGGTCCTCACGGCGCGATTATCCCACTTCCGCCCACCCACTTCCAGCCCATCGCCGGACGCCGCAGGGCAATCGCAAAGTTGACTTCGATGACGGGAACAAGACCCCGTCGGGAACAAGACCCCGTCGGGAACAAGACCCCGTCGGGAACAATAGAGATCGGGGAGTCCACTTCGTTGACGCACACATCGAGATCATCGAATCAGCAGAGATGACGGACACAAGACCCCGTCGGGAACAATAGAGATCGGGGAGTCGACTTCGTTGACGGTCATGTGGGATCGGCGAGTCGACTCCAACGACGGTCACGTGGGATCGGCGAGTCGACTTCGTTGGCGCACACGTCGGGATCGACGAGTCGACTTCGTTGACGGACAAGGGGAGATCGGCGAGTCGACTTCGATGACGGTCACGTCGAGATCGGCGAGTCGACTCCGATGCCGGACAAGGAGGATCGACGAGTCGACTTCGTTGATGGACAAGGGGAGATCGGCGAATCGACTTCGTTGACGGACAAGGGGAGATCGGCGAGTCGACTTCGTTGATGCGATCCGCACGTTGACGGTCCACCCGGGCTCGCGCCCGGGCCTTAGGTTTTGTCCTGGGTCGCCCCGCCCTCCGGCGGGGCTGGCGACGGGACGTCAACCTTCAAGGGTCAGACCCTCTCAGGACCGTGCGATGTCTGCTTCCCAATCCCCCGACATCTCCTGTGAGTTCGACCCTGGCGACACGCCCCACGCCCGCCAACGCCCCCTCGCCAGCCCCGCAGGGGCGTCCCTGGACAAATTGTAGGCCCGGGCGCGAGCCCGGGTGGACCGCCAACGTGCGGATCGCATCAACGAAGTCGACTCGCCGATCTCCCCTTGCCCGAACCGCGAGCGTCCCTCCCTTGCGAAGCGAGGGGGAGGACAGGAGGGGGAGTCAAGCCAGGGGGGGTTGCCTTGCGCCGCCCCCTCGCCGTCCCCAATTACCAACCTGCCCCTGGCGAATCCCCCCTTCGCCCTCATCCACAACGGAGGCCCCATGCCGGCCAACGACCGCCTCTCGCGCCTTCGCGCCCTGATCCACGACGAACCCTCCCCGAACACCGTCCGCGCCATCCAACGCATCCTCTCCGACTGGCCCCTCGACGACGACCACGCCCTCGGCCTCGCCTACGCCCAGGAACACCTCCTCGGACTCCTCACCCGCATGCTCTCCCGCTCCCCAGGACCCTCCGCCTGGAACGCCCTCACCTCCACCCTCGACGCCTGGCCACACCCCGCCAACCTCGCCGACCTCATCCCTCGCCTCGACCTCATACTGAACAACTGGCCGAACGCCCTGCGCACCTCCCCCGAACACTGGCTCAACGAACTCACCCCGCACACCGCCCCCCCTGGATGGCCCCTCGTCCGCACCCTCCGCCTGCCCTCCGCATGGAACGAGCGCAAACGCAAGACCCTCTGGGACTCCACACACCTCCACCGCATCGTCGAACTCGACCTGACCCGCTGCACCGACTTCAACACCAGCGACGTCCGCGCCCTCTCCCGCAACCTCAAACAGCTCCGCGCCCTGACCACCGGCCCTCACCTCGACACCCGAATCCTCAACCCGCTCCTCAACCCCTCCACCCTCCCCAGCCTCCACGCCCTCGACCTCTCCAACGCCACCCTCCTGACCGCCGACCTCACCGCCCTCCTTCACCACCCCGGCTTCGCCCGCATCTCACACCTCGATCTCGCCCGCACCAAGATCGACGCCGACGCCATGGCCGCCCTCCAAGACGCCCGACACCTCGACAACCTCAAGACCCTCAACCTCGCCGGCAACCCCCTCGGCGACCTCGGCGCCCTCCACCTCTCCAACGCACAGCGCCTCGACAACCTCCGCAGCCTCGACCTCCACGGCTGCAACCTCGGCGTCGGCGCCATCGACGCCCTCATCGGCGGCACCCTCCTGACCCGCCTCGAAAACCTCAACCTCCGACAGAACCAGTTCGGCGATCTCGGCGCTCAGCTCCTCATCCAGGAACGCCCCATCCCCACCCTGCGCGCCCTGAACCTCTCCTCCAACCAGATCGATGACCAGACCCTCCGCCTCCTCGCCGCCTCACCAGGGTGCCAACGCCTCGAACGCCTCTCCTTGCGCGACAACCTCATCGGCGACGACGGCGCCACCGCGCTCGCCCTCTCCCCGCACCTCGCCTCCCTCACACTCCTCAACCTCCGCGCCAACAAGATCGGCCCACAAGGCCTGCGCGCCCTCGCCACCTCACCCACCCTCCGACACCTCCGACACCTCACCGTCCGCGCCAACCCCATCGGAGACGACGGCGTCGACGCCCTGGCCTCGGCCACCTTCCTGCCCGCCCTCCGACACCTCGACCTCACCAGCACGGGCCTGTCCGACAAGGCCGCCCAGTCCCTCGCAAAGGCTCAGAACCTCGGCCCCCTGACGACCTTGCTCCTGCGCAACAACAACCTCTCTGTCACTGGGCTCCGCGCCCTGCTCATCAGCGGCTCGCTCAACACCCTGGAGCGCCTCGACCTCGGCGGCAACGCCATCGACGCCAGCGCCGCAGTCCTGCTGGCCGATCTCGTCCGCACCGAGCGCCTCCGCGAACTTGGCCTGCGACGCAACTACCTGACCGACGACGACGTCGAGCTCCTGGCCCGCGCCGGCCTCGACGGCTGCCTCGAGTCAATCAACGTTCAGCGCAACTACACCCGAGCGGCCCGCATGAAGCCCCTCGTCGACAAGCGCGGCCTCCTCCTCCGATGGTTCCCCGCAACCCGGTGAACCTCAAGGCACAGGGCAACCTCGACCCGCAAGCCCTCTGCTCCTCCGAGGCTTCCCCTCCGCTGAGGGCTTCCCCTCCTCCGAGGGGTTCTCCTCCTCCAAGGGGTTCCCCTCATCTGAAGGGTTCTCCTCATCCGAGGGGTTCCCCTCCTCCGAGGGGTTCCTCTCCTCCGAGGGGTTCTCCTCGACCCGGTGAGCCCCCTTGGCGACGGCGGTGATGACCTTCTCGTCCTGGCGCCCTCGACGGCACGGGAGCGGGTGACGGAGGCGCCGGTGCAAGGCCGCCCGGACCACAAGAAGCCTCAACGGGGATCCCTGAGGTCAGGGGCCGCAGATCGAGTGACAGTAACGCTCGCACTCATTGCGCGTGTCCTCGTGCTCAATCCCCTGGTCAGAGGGGGCGATGGGGGTGTCTCGGCAATCCTTGAGGCAGTCGCTGATCTGAGCCTGACACTCGGGCGAGAGCTGGATCGGGATACAAGAGGCGCCGCTGACAACCAGCGCCACCAGGGCAACACACATTCGGCGCACGATCTCCTCCTCCTGTCTGATTCGTTCCCCCCCCTGCGGCCTTCGACGATACCACACATCAACGCGGTCGACCTCACCCCCCCTCGACCCCCGCCGGGCGGCTTGTGACCCAGACCAGATCGGGTTAGGAGTTGAGGGACAGGCAAAGCGCAAGGACAGCGCCGAGGGCGGCGCCAAGGGCGCCTTTGATCACCAAGAACATGGATGGATCATCATGAAATCTATCGAATTTATAGATTGGGCTGGCAAGCTCCTGGATATCGACGGGCCGACGGAGGTTCGCAGGGGTTCAGCGCCTGGGGTGGTGCTGGTGCCGGTGGCGCAGTTTCAGGCGATGCAGGCGAGGATCAAGGAGCTTGAGGTGGAGGTCATGGGGCTCAAGTCCGCGCAGGTGCGGGCGAGCGCGTCTCCTGCGATCTCGATCGTGGAGCGGGGCAAGGAGGCCAAGCCCAGGCGCGTGGTGGGGGAGGCGCTGCGCTTCATGGCGCTGTGCCCTGAGGAGACGCACGAGGTCCTGGAGCAGCTCTTCGGGGACGCGGCCAACCACGGGGTGGTGATCAAGTGGGGGCGTCGAGGGCCGAGCTTCAGGGCCGTCAGGCCGGATTCGAGCGAGTGCACGCTCTTCTACCTCTTCCCGCCGGGCTCGCAGGGGCGTGAGGCGGCCACGGCGGAGGCCTACCTGGGCAACATCATGGACGCGGCGCTCCAGGAGCAGGCGCGGCAGCGCTTTGGCGCGGAGGCGCCCTTCGAGGCTCAGGGGGTCAGCACGATGGTGCTGGCCTTGAACGGCGAGGGCCTGGCGCGCGCTGGGGGGGTGGCCCAGGTGTTGTGGGACATTTGCGCGCAGGTGGCCTCGGGTCGGGGGTGAGGTTCAGGGGCGCCGTGACCGCCGTTGGATGCGCCGATTGGGCCTCTTCACCGCGGGTGGGCCAAGAATTTGTGCATCATCGGAGGTGCGGTTAGAGATTGGAGGGTTCTGTCGAAGGAGTCGATGAGCGGCGGGGTAGAGATGGAGAGCTTCGGGTTTGATCACATCAAGGTGTTCCTGTCGGTCGTCGAGGCGGGCAGCTTCTCGGCGGCGGCGAGGCACCTGGACAGGGCGCAGGCCACGATCAGCTACACGATCGGCAACCTGGAGCGGGCGCTGGACGTGAGGCTCTTTGACCGCAGCGGGCACAAGCCGCAGCTGACGGAGGCCGGGCAGGCGCTCCTTGGGCCGGCCAGGGCGGTGCACTTCGAGTCCTCGCGGCTGCAGGCCGCCGCGCGCAGCTTCGCCGAGGGGCACGAGCCCCGGCTGGCGGTGGCGGTGGACTCGGCCACGCCCACGGGGCCGCTGGTGGAGATCCTGGGGCGGCTGGGGGCGGCCTTCAGCGGCGTCGCCTTTGAGCTGCAGATCGCCAACCGCGGCGAGGTCGCGGGCAAGGTCTTGTCCGGGGCGTGCGCGCTGGGGTTGTCCGGGCCGCTGGTCGAGATCCCGGGCGCCTTGACCGTCGAGCCGCTCTGCGCGGTGGCCGTCTGCGCCGTCGCGGCGCCGGGGCACCCGCTTGCCGCGATGTCGGGCGCCGTCCCTGTCGGGGTGCTCAGGGGCCACACCCGGATCGCCTTGCCGGAGGGCGACCTGGACGACGGTGAGGATCGCGGCGTGGTCGCCGATCGGGTGTGGACCGCTTGCGATCTGGGCGCCAGCCGGGCGCTGCTGCTCGGCGGGCTGGGCTGGGGCGTCGTGCCGCTCCACCTCATCGAGGGCGACCTTGAGCAGGGCCGCCTCGTCCGGCTGGCCGTCGCCGGCTGGCCCGAGGGCGACGCCGCCTCGCCTCGCGCGCTGATCTTTCGCCGCGAGGATCCGCCTGGGCCGGCCGGGCGCTGGCTCATCGAGCAGCTTCGGAGCGCCTACAGCCCCCACGACGCGAGCTGAGGCGGCCTGTTGAGGCCGCAGCTCTGACGCTGGCCTCGGTTGATCCCTGGGCTGGATCGTGGTGTAACCAATGGGCAGGAGCCGCCGGACCTGAGCGAGGTGCCCTCTCGATGTCGTCGAAGCCGCCACTCAAGACGCTGATAGCCGCTCTGGTCGCGCTCTCGGTCCTCCTCGGCATGGTCCAGGCGGACGCGAGCCCCCCGAAGGTGCGGACCCTCAAGCGGGGCGCCCCGGCGGCGGGCGCCAGGAAGCCCACCCCCCACGACAAAACACGCCCGAAGGCGGCCAGCCCCAGGGCCGCAAAACCGAAGCCCGACCCGAGCCGCGCGGTCAAGGCCTCTCAGGCGGCCCTGGCGACGCTGGACGAAGACTTCCGCGCCAAGGTCGAGCGGGTGCTTGAGGCGCTGGAGGCCAAGGGCTGGGAGCCGGTCGTCGTCTCGGGGCGGCGCACCAGGGAGCAGCAGCGCAAGATCCTCGCCGCGGGCCGCTCGCGCACCCTGCACAGCCACCACCTGTGCGGCCGCGCCGCCGACATCATGGATCGCCGCCACGGCTGGAAGGGGCTGGCCAGCGACCCGAACTTCAAGTTCTGGACGGATCTCGGCGCCGCCGCCCGCGCGCAGGGCCTGGTGTGGGGCGGGGACTGGCGCAAGTTCAAGGACGTCCCTCACATCCAGCTGGGGCCGAAGTGCGACCTTGAGGTCGCCGCCTCCCCCCCTCCGCCTGCCCAGGGCCGCTGAAGCAGCGGTCGCCCTAAGACACACGCCTTCCCTACCCCTCTGACATGATCCTGAGGAGAGGCCGTCGTGACGCGCCTGTGCTTCTTTGACCGACTCCGAAAGTAGCAGAGACCGACGGCCAACGCCAGACTAAACCTGCGGATGACGACAGGCACGGCGTCCGGAGGCAATTCGTCCGCCGATCGCTGCCGCAGACGCAACATCTCCGGCGTCTGCCCGATAACCCTCGCCAGACCGCCAGGGGGGGAGCGCCGCGAGGTGTGGCCGCTCGCCCCGCTGGCTTCGACTGCAGGGTGAGGCGATGCAGGCAGCGGCGGTGAAGGTTTCAGGATGGGGGCAGGCTCCTTCGGAGGAGTCCTTGATGCGGCGGCTTGAGGACTTCGGGTACAGCGTTGATCCGGTGGAGGTGCCGCGCGGGATGTTCGGCCAGTGGGCGCTGGAGGCGTCGCCTGAGCTGACGCGGCTGACGATCGTCGCGCGGCACCCGCGGGACGCGGGCTTTTGCGTGATCATGGCCGGCGTGCGGGGGCAGGGCCGCGAGGGTGAGGGGCTGGCGGCGTGGCAGGCGCGCTGGGCGGGCAGGCTGTGGAGGCGCAACAGGGCCTTTCGCGGGCTTCTCGTGGCCCTGGACCCGGACACGGGCGGGTGGCTGCTCTCGGTCCCCTTCCCCGACGGCCGCGCCGACAGGCCGGGCTTGCACCACATCCGCTTCGACCCTGAGCTGCCCGGCGGCCTCTGCGGGGCCGACCGCGAGCGGCTGGCGCGGCTGGCGCTCCAGCGCGGCGACGGGGACGCGGAGGCGCTCACGGCGAGGCTGCGCGAGGAGCTTGACCTGCGGCATGTGACCCAGCGCTTCTTCGTGGCGCTCAAGAAGGCCCACGCGGTCCTGACCGAGGGGGTCGAGGGCGTCGGCACCAGCGGGCCTCTCCGACGGGGCGATCTGGCGCTCTTGCAGCTCAACCGGTTGATCTTCTTGTACTTCTTGCAGCGCAAGGGGCTGCTCGACGGTCAGCAGGGCTTCATGCGGGCGCAGCTGCGGCGGGTGGCGAGTCAGGGGCGGGGGATCTACCACGGGCTGCTCAGGCCGCTCTTCTTCGGGGCGCTCAACACCCCGGTGGCCGAGCGCGGCCCCGAGGCGCTGGAGCTGGGGGCCTTGCCCTACCTCAACGGCGGCCTCTTCGAGCCGACCGCGCTGGAGTTGGAGGCCCCGGCCCTGAGCTTCTCCGACTCGGCGCTGAACAGGGTCTTCGACGAGCTGCTGGAGCGCTACGCCTTTACGACCCGCGAGGACGGCGCGGGCGTCGGGATCGACCCGGAGATGCTCGGCCGCGCCTTCGAGTCGCTGATGGCCGCCGAGCAGCGCACCGCCACGGGCACCTACTTCACCCCGCGCTCGGCGGTCGACGGCCTCGTCGAGCAGGCCATGACGCGGCTGCTGATCCGGATCGGGGTGCCGGAGTCCGCCGCGGGGCGCCTGATGGGCGGCGAGCGCGCCTTGATCTTGACCCCGCGCCAGGCCGAGGCCGCCTTGACCCGGCTTGAGGGCGCGTCGATCCTCGACCCCGCCTGCGGCTCCGGGGCCTTCCTGCTCGGCGCGCTCGGCGCGCTGGAGCGCCTGCACCGCCGCCTCTCGACGCTGGCCGGCCTGACCCCGCGCCCCGCCGAGGCGCTGCGCCGACAGCTCATCGCCAGGAACATCTTCGGCGTGGATCTGAGCCCGACGGCCTCCCGGCTCTGCGAGCTGCGGCTGTGGCTGGCCATCCTCGACGCCTCGCCGCCCGGCGCGCCGATCGAGCCGCTGCCCAACCTCGACTGCCGGGTGAGGCGCGGCGACGCCCTGCTTGAGCCCGTGGACCTCGTGGACGACGTCCCGCCGATGCGCGGCCTGGAGGGCGCGGTGCGCGATCTGGAGGGGATCAAGGCCGATTACGCGCGGGCCTCCTCCAGCGGGCGAGCCTTCTGGCGTCACCACCTGGAGGAGGCCGAGCGGGCGCTGCTCAGGGCGATGATCGAGGGCCGCCTCAAGCGCCTCCGCCGTCGCCGGGACGAGCGGCGCGCCTTCGAACTGTCCACCCTGCCCGGCATCCCGCCCAGGGAGCGGGTGCGGGCCCGCCGCGACTGGCTGGCGCTGGAGGAGGAGATCGACAGGCTCGACCGCGTCCTCGTCGAGATCGACGGCGAGGGCTTCGCCCCGGCCTTCTCGCCCTGGATCCACTTCCCCGAGGTCATGGCCCGCGGCGGCTTCGACCTGATCGTCACCAACCCGCCCTGGGTCCGGATGCACGCCATCCCCAGGGGCAAGCGCGCGCTGCTCCGGCGGCGCTACGAGGTCCTGCGCGCCGGGGCCTGGACGGCGGGCGGGGCGCTCAAGCACCTCAAGGCCTCCGGCAGCCAGGTCGACCTGTCGGCCTGCTTTGTCGAGCGCGCCATCGAGCTGCTGGCGCCGGGCGGGATCCTGGCGGCGCTGCTGCCCTCGAAGCTGGCCCGCGCGCTTTACGGCGGCGGCGTCCGGCGGCTCCTGATGACCCAGGCCGCGCCCGCCTGGATCAAGGAGCTGGACCCGAAGACCTTCCCCGAGGCCAAGACCTACCCCATGGCGCTCGTGGCCCTCAAGTCCCCCCCTGCGCCGGGCGCGCAGGTGCTCGTCGAGGTCGACGACGCCCCGCCTCACCCCATCCCCCTGAGGGCCCTCCGGCTCGGCGGCGACGACCTCGGCTCGCCCTGGCTCCTCGGCGGCCTCCCTCCGCTGGGTTCGGGCATGGCGCGCCTGAGCGACCTCCCTGGCCTTCGGGTCCGGCGCGGGGTGATGACGGGGCTCAACGCCGCCTTCGTCCACGATGAGGTCGAGGGGGTCGAGGCGGCCTCGGCGCCCTCGTCGCGCCTGCCGCTGCTGCGCGGCGGCGACGTGAGGGCGTGGCGGTGGTCCCCATCGGCCACGATCCTCTGGACCCACGATCGCCGCGACGGCGCCCCCTTGCGCGACCTCCCCGCCGAGGTGGAGGCCGCGCTTGCGCCGCTGCGCGCCGAGCTGGAGGCGCGCACGGGGCTGTCCAGGCGCGACCCCTGGTGGCGGATCTTCCGCGTCGGGGGTCACGTCTTCGGCCCGAAGGTGGTCTGGCGCGACATCGGGCTTCGGCTGGAGGCGGCGGCCATCCCCGCGGCGCTGCCCGGGGCGGGGCCGGTCGTGCCGCTCAACACGGCCTACTTCATCCCGACCCCGACGGAGGACTGCGCGCTGGTGCTGGCCGCGTGGCTCAACTCCGACCGGGTCCGCCGCTGCGCCGACGCGATCGGGGAGCGGGCCGCCTCCGACTACCGGCGCTTCTTCGCGTGGCTCATCGAGCTCTTGCCGATGCCCGACGCCCTGGCCCTGGCGCTGCGCTCGGACGAGGACTGGCGGGCCTCGATGGCGTCCGACCTCGATCTCCAGGCGATGCTGCGCCTGAGCCGCCTCCTGCACCAGAGCGAGGGCGATCCGCCGGCCGAAGCGCTCAAGGGCGTCAATGAGGCGATCGAGCGCCTCTTCGCGCGATCAGGGAGGGCCGGCGACGGGTCGGCCTGCGCGTGAGCCGGGACGCGCAGCGGCGGTGGCTGCTGAGGCTCCTTGACCTGGAGTGCGGCCTCGACCCCGCCGATCCCCGCGACGATCGAGGGGGAGCGTGGCTGGCGCCGCTGGCGCCCTTCCAGCAGACCGCCGCGGTGGCCATCGACAGGGCGCTGTCGCGCTGGGGCGGCGCCCTGCTGGCCGACGAGGTGGGGCTGGGAAAGACGCACGTGGCGCTGGCCGTCCTGGCTCGCCGGGGGCCGGGGCTGGTCTGCGCCCCGGCGAGCCTGCTGGGGATGTGGCGCGCGGCCCTCGACGCCGCCGGGATCGAGGGCTGCGTGCTCATCAGCCACGCTCTGCTCGCCCGAAGCGGCCTGGAGCTCGCGTCGGGCACAAAGGCGCCCTGGTTCGGAGCACAGACCCCGCCGGGAGCAACAGACCCATCGGAAGCAACAAGCCCGCAGGGAGTAACAGACCCAGCGGAAGCAACAGACCCGCCGAGAGTAATAGACTCGCCGGGAGCAACAGACCCATCGGAAGCAACAAGTCCGCAGGGAGTAATAGACTCGCTGGGAGCAACAGACCCAGCGGAAGCAACAAGCCCGCCGGGAGCAACAGACCCATCGGGATCGAAGGCCCCACAGGGAGTAATAGCCCCGCCGGGATTGATGGCCTCGGCGGGATTGACGGCCTCGGCGGGGTTGGTGGCCTCGGTGGGGGTGATGGCCCCGCCGGGAGTAATCGTCGTCGATGAGGCCCACGCCTTCATCAACCCGGCCAGCCGGCGGGCTCAGGCGCTGGGCGCTTTGGCGGCTCGCGCGCCGGTGTTGCTCTTGTCGGCCACTCCGATCGGCATGTCGCCCGAGGAGCTTTGCAAGCTCTTGCGCCTCTTTCTGCCGGTCGGGGCGCTCGCGCCGGTCCTGGGTGAGTCGCTGGAGGAGCACCTGGCCCCCTGCGGGTCATCGCTCCCGGCGGGGCCTGCTGCGGACCTTGGGGCGCTGTTGCGCACGGTCCTGATCCGCCACCCGCGCGCCCTCATCCAGCGGCGCTGGCCTGAGGGCGTCGAGGTCCGGGGGCGCGGCGGCGAGCGCGCCCTCCTTTGCTTCCCGGAGCGGGACCTGCTCCGGCTGGGCTGGTCCGTTGAGCCGCCCGCCGCGCTCGACGCGCTGATCGAGGGGATGGAGTCCCTCGACGAGGGCGCGCTGGGCTTGCCGGGCGGCCTGCTGCGCGCGCTCCTGCTGGCGCGCCTGGAGTCGAGCCCCGCGGCGCTCTCGGCGTCGCTGGCTCGCCTTGAGGGATTCTTGACCCGGAGCAAGGAGGCCATCCTCGCCGGAGGGAGCCTCGATCGCGCCGCCTGGCGCCGCCTCTTCGACGGGCTGGCCGTGGAGGAGGATCGGCAGCTCGTGATGCCCTTCATGTTCGAGGCGATCTCGGGCGGAGGCGGCGACTCGAACCTGATCGACGCTCAGCTCTGGCGCGTCCGCAGGCTGCGGGCGCAGGCCGACGCGCTGCGTGCCGTAGATTCCAAGTTGTTGATGTTGCTGGATTTTGTGCGTTCGACGGTCGAGGGGTCGCGGGTGCTGGTCTTCGCGCGCTTCAGGGATACGGCGAGGGCGGTCTACGAGGGGTTGATCGGGGGTCTGCCGCGCGTCGGCGTCGGGTTGGTGTGTGGGGCTGGCGGCTGGGTGGGCGGTCAGGGGAGGGCGTCGGGGTCGGGTCGCCGAGCGGTGGAGGGTGTGCTGGCGTCGTTCGCGGCGGAGCGCGGTGGCGTCCGCGTGCTCGTGGCGACGGACGTGCTGGCCGAGGGCCACGACATGCGCGGGTGCGGGTGCGTGGTCAGCTACGATCTGGCCTGGAACCCGCGCGTGCTGGTGCAGCGGCACGGTCGGATCGATCGTCTGGGTCCGGGTCGTCGCCGCGCGCGGGTGGTGGTGATGGCGCCGGAGGGGGCCTTGGAGGAGCGGTTGAGGTTGGTGGAGCGGCTGGGGCAGCGGGCGGCGGTGATGGAGGTGTCGATGGGTCAGGTGGGCGTCCTGGCGAGGGTTGGGGGTGATCCGGGGGGCGGCGCGGCCGAGGTGGCGTGTGGGATCGAGGAGAGGGCGGCGGTGGAGCTGGACATGCGGTCTGACAGGCTCGCGTTGGAGGGGCTTGGGGCGGGTCGGGGGTCAAGGGGGGTGGTCGGCGGTGAGGTGGCGCCGGGTTGGGCCTTGTGGGCGACGCCGAGGCACCCGCCGGGTTGCCTCTTCGTGATGGATCTGGGGGTGGCCGGCGCGCTCTTGTATTGGTGCTTCGTGCCGGAGGGGGGTGAGGGTGGTGTGGAGGTGGATCGGGGGGTGCTCTACGATCGCCTGCGGCGGCTGATGAGGTCTGAGGCGCGGGCGAGGGTGCGGGCGCCGTCGAGGGCGCTGCGGTGTGCGCTGGCGTCGGCGTTGGGGGAGCGGGCGCGGCTGCGCTCGGCGTCGATGAGGCCGTGGGTGCATCCGCCGGGGTCGGCTTCGGCGTTGTTGATGAGGCGCTTGTGCGAGGAGGCGCCGCCGGGCTTGGGTGAGGTGGAGGCGTTGAGGCGTCGCGGTGCGGCCTTTGAGGCGCTCAGGAGGCCGTTGCCTGCGCACGTGGGCGGGTGGCTGGCAGGGGCCCTGGATGCCGGCGAGCCCCTTTGCGACGTGATCGACGGGTTGTTGTCGAGGGTTGTTGTCGAGGGTGTGGGCGGGAGCGAGGGGTGTGGAGAGGTGCGGGTGGTGGGCTTCCTGGTGTTCGAGGTCAGGTCGCCGGGGGGTTATGGGGGGGGTTGATCCTGGGGATCAGAGGAGGGCGGCGGCGTCGGGCAGATCGATCTTGAGGCGCTTGAGGGCGGCGCCGTCGAGGACGCGATCGAGGTTTCGGGCCAGGATGATGAGGGGGTGGCCGCCGTGGAGGTTGTCGGCGTTCTTGAGGGCGGGGATGGCGGCGTCGAGGAGCGAGTTGCCGTAGGGCATGAGGGTCTCGCAGAAGAGCTCGGGTTCGGGGGCGCGGTTGGTGTCGACGGCGGCGGCCAGGAGGGTGGGCAGGGCCTTGGCGCTGGGGATGGAGGCCAGGGAGAAGCTGCACAGGTAGGCGATGGTGGGGCTGCCGAGGCCGAGGCAGTCGATCAGGGCGTCTTCGAGCCTGGGGGCGTGGAGGGCGAGCTGTTCGGAGAGGGCTTCGAGCTCGGCCTCGTTCATGCGCTCGGCGCTCATCAGGACGTCCATGACGGCTTCGGGTTCGCCGTGGCTCAGGAGGCGGGCGGCGGCGGCCAGGCGCTTGTCCTCGTCGACGAGCATGGCCTTGAGCTCGTCCTCTTCGACCTCGCTGAGGTCTTCGAGGTTGGTGTCTCTGGGGTTGGGGTTGGGGCTGAGGTCGTTGAGCAGGTCGCTGCGGTCGATGGTGGGCGGGTCGACGTTGTCGAGGTCGGCCTCGGGGAAGGCGCTCAGGAGGTCGTTCTCCTCGGCGTAGCCTTGAGCGCGGCGCAGGGCGGCGCGGGCGACCTCGGCGAGGCCGTCTTCGAGGCCGAAGCCGAGGGCTTCGAGGCCCTCGATGAGTTCTTGCCAGTTCTCCCAGGTTTCGAGGGGGTCGAGGTCGTTCTTGTGGCCGAGGCCGAGCTCGACCTGGGCCCAGGTGGCGGCCAGGGCCTTGAGCAGGTGGTGCTCGTCCGGGGCGAGCCGCAGCTCGTCGATGGCGAGCTGTCGGAGCTCCTCGCTGAGGGCGACGCCGAACTCGAAGGCGCCGCGGACGACGCGCTCCTGGATGGCGGCGAACCACTCGAGGCTGAAGGAGCGGTTCTCGATGAGGTAGCGGAAGGTCTCGGGGCCGGACCAGTAGCCGACGATGCCGGCGGCGAGCTTGACCTTGGAGGGGCTGTCGAGGTCCTGGAAGGAGTCGCGGTGGAAGTTGTGGCGCATGGAGCCGAGGCGCTCGTAGCCGGGGGCCTCGATGCGGCGCAGGGCGTCGTCGAAGGAGAGGCCCTGGGTCTGGCTCAGGCGCTGCTCGGTCAGCCGGGTGAGGTGCTGGGCGTTGAGCTCCAGCGGCTCCTTGAACTCCAGGATCTGGCGCAGCTTGAGGTCCTCGCCGTAGAGGGCGGCGCGCAGTTCGAAGCGCTGGGCCAGGGCGTCGAGGATCTTGCGGGCGGTGACCTTGCGGAGGTCAAGGGGCCAGTAGAGGTCATCGATCAGGTTGTCGTCCTCGTCGATGGCGGCCAGCAGGAGGGTGGTCAGGGGGAACTCCTCCAGGTCGTGAAGTTGGAGGAAGAGGCGAGGGGCGCTGCGATCAAAGCGCATCATGCGCTCTTCGGGAAGGCGATAGGAGAGCAGCAGGCCGTCGTCGCTCAAGGTGTGGTAGAAGGCGCGGCTGCCGGCCTTGAGGCGGTTGAAGGTGCGGGGGATGTCGTTGGTGACGGGCAGCTCGGCCGACGAGGTGCGGGCGGTCGGGGCGCCGCCGCGGGTCAAGGGCTGCGTCGGCGCCGGGACGGCGGGCAGCGAGGGCGCGCTGATGGGGGCGGGGGGGGGGGCGGAGGGTGGGCCTGCGGCCGCCTGGTCGTCGGCCTCGATCTCCCAGCCCAGCGCCATGCCGGCGCCCCAGGGTCGGCTCTCGTCCTCGTCGTCGGTGGAGGAGGGGCCGTAGAAGACCTCGCGGGGGACGACGGTGGTGGGCGCCTCGTCCTGCTTGCGGGGGATGGCGGGCACCTGGCCGGAGCGCAGGACCTCCTCTTGATCCTGGAGCTTGTTCTTGAGCCCTTCGAGGTTCAGGCGCAGGGCTTCGAGGCCGTGGCGCTCGCTGATCAGGGTCCGGGCCTGCTCCTCGACCTCAAGGCGCTGCTGGAGAAGGGCCTGGGCGCCGGCCTCGTCGTCGCGCGTCGAGAGCTGCGCTTCGAGGGCGGCGATCCCCTGGGGGCCGAAGACGGTCTTGAACTCGCGGACGTAGCGCGGCAGCGCGACGCCGGCCTCGGAGAAGCGGGTCAGGAGGCGAGCGCGCTCGTCAAGCTCGGCGTGCCGCAGGCTGTCGGGCAGGACGAGCGCGAAGAGGCGCAGGCGCTCGTCGTGGTAGATGACGGGCAAGGCGAGGGTGTAGCGCTGGCGGCTGTGGGGGTCGACGACATCGGTGGCCTGGCCGGCCATGAAGGCGGCCTTGATGTGAGGCGACTCGGTGACGTTGAGCAGCTCCAGGATGGTGGCCCGGAAGGTGTCGCCGTTGGCGCTGGTGACGGTCACATTGCGGTGTCGGGTGCGGCCCAGATCACCCTGGAGGGCGGCCGGCTCAGAGGGATTCGGAAGGGAGCGGGAGGGCTCTCCCATGGCAGCAACCTCAGGCGGGGACGCGGCGCTGAAGGCTCAAAGCACGCGCGACATGTAGTCGATGAAGTCGATCTTGGTGACGATGCCCACGAGCTTCTGGTCGTCCATGACGATGACGACCCGGCCCTGGGTGAAGAACTGGCTGATGAGCGAGACGCGGTTGGCGGGCTCGACGATGGCGAAGGTGGCCTTGACGAGCGGCTCGATGGGCGAGCCGTAGTCGACGTCCTGGCTCAAGAGGTACTGCAGCAGGTCGGTCTCGTTGATGATGCCGACGACCCGCTCGCCGTCGAGGACGGGGAGCTGGCTGATGCCCTTGGCCTTCATCGTCTCGACGACCTCGCGCACCGGGGTGTCGATCCGGGCCGTGATGACCTTGACGCTGCCCTTGTTGGCCAGCAGATCGGCCACCGTGCCGCTCTCGAGCTCATTGCCGAGGAAGCCGTGCTCGCGCATCCACTCGTCGTTGAAGATCTTCGAGAGGTAGCGCGAGGCCGAGTCGCAGATGATCACGACGATGTCGATGGGCTTGCCGATCCGCTCGGCGTACTTGATCGCCCCGGCCACGGCGCCGCCGGAGGAGCCGCCGGCGTAGATGCCCTCCTCGCGCACCAGGCGGCGCGTGACGTCGAAGCACTCCTTGTCGGTGACCCGGACGACCTCGTCGACGAAGTCGAAGTTCATCGTCGAGGGCAAGAAGTCCTCGCCGAAGCCCTCGACCTTGTAGGTGTAGGCCTCGGTCATCTTGCCGGTCTTGAAGTAGTCGTAGTAGAGCGAGCCGACCGGATCGACGCCGACGATCTTGACCTTGGGGTCCTGCTCCTTGAGGTACTGGCCGCAGCCCGAGATCGTCCCGCCGGTGCCCATGGCCGAGACCAGCGCGTCGATCCTGCCCCCGGTCTGCTCCCAGATCTCCGGCCCGGTCGTCAGGTAGTGCGCCCGCGGGTTGGAGGGGTTGTGGTACTGGTTGGCGTAGAAGGCGCCTGGGGTCTCGTTGGCGATGCGGCGGCTGACGCAGTAATAGCTGCGCGGATCCTCGGGCTCGACGGCCGTGGGGGTGATGACGACCTTGGCGCCAAAGGCGCGCAGCGCCTGGATTTTCTCCAGCGACATCTTGTCCGGCATGACAAAGATGCACTTGTAGCCCCGGATCGCCGCCGCCAGCGCCAGCCCCATGCCCGTGTTGCCGCTGGTGGCCTCGACGATCGTGCCGCCGGGCTTGAGGAGACCCGTGCGCTCGGCGTCTTCGATGATCTGGAAGGCCACGCGGTCTTTGACGGAGCCTCCGGGGTTGAGGTACTCCAGCTTGGCGTAGATGTTCGCCCTGGTGTGCGCTCCGAGCCGACGCAGCTTGACAATGGGCGTATTTCCGACGACTTGAGTGACGTCTTCGAAGCGACCTGCGGCCATGGGGTTGATCTCCTCTGCGGGTCCTGTAGGCTTCGCGCCGGGCCTCTCGCGGGTCCTTGCGGGCTCGCCGGGCGCCGCGCGGCGCGCCCCGGATTGGTATCACGGGTTCCCAGGCAGATCAATGGGCCGCGCTGGCTCGCTGCAGGCCCGCTGGACGTGGATGGTGAGACAATGGGTTTGCTGGATTTCATCTTTGACAAGGACAAGGCGCAGGTCAAGCAGGTCGATCGCCTGCGCAAGAAGCTGATCAACATCTGGGTTCAATCGCCCGACCGCAACTACGCCGCCGAGCAGCTGCGCGACATCGGCACGCCCGAGGCTCTGACCGCCTTGCTGGGCCGCTTCAAGGTCAACGTCAAGAACAGCACCTACGACAACGAGGAGAAGCTCTACATCTACGACATGTTCGTCTTGCGGGGCGCCGAGGTCATCGAGATCGTCAAGGCCTTCATCCGCAACGAGGAGGTCCAGGTCAACTGGCCCATGAAGATCCTCGACGATCTGCTGCCCAGCGATCAGATGGCCGAGTTCATCGAGGAGCTGCTCGCCAGCATGAGCGTCGATTACGAGCGCGACCCCGAGAAGAAGGAGCAGATGATCCTGCGCGCCGGCCGGTTCTCCGACTTCGAGCAGGTCGCCCAGCAGGTCGCCCGCTTCACCGTCGACGACAACGAGAACATCCGCTTCCTGGCCGTCAGCCAGGTCATCCAGCAGGACCACCCCTGGGCCATCGAGGCGCTTCGAAACAACCTGCACCTTGAAGACTCCGGCCGCATCCTTCGCATCGTCTGCGACCACCTCATCGCCAAGGGCGAGGTCGGCTACGTCGGCGATGCGGACGACGAGATCCGGATGCGCCTCGTCGAGCGGCTCCCCCGCGAGTACTTCATCGACGACGAGAACAACCTCCACCGCAAGTAGCCCCGGCGCGCCGTGACCCAGCCCCCCCCGACCTGCTGGCTCTGCCCCGAGCGCGTCTGGATCGACGGGCGCCTCGCGCCCGATCTCGCCGTCGGCCTGGGGGTCGACGGGCGGATCGGCGCCGTGGTGCCCGTCGACGCCCTCCCCGACGGCGCGCCGCGCCGCCCGCTGCCGCGCCGCGCGCTCCTGCCCGGCTTCGTCAACGCCCACAGCCACGCCTTCCAGCGCGGCTTCCGGGGCCAGACCGAGTTCCTGCACGCCGGCCGACAGGCCGAGGACTTCTGGTCCTGGCGGACCCTGATGTACGAGGCCGCCGCCGCCCACGACCCCGAGAGCGTCTACCGCGTCGCCCTGCCCCTCTATCGAGAGATGCTCGCCGCCGGCTTCACCTCGGTCGGCGAGTTCCACTACCTCCACCACAGGCCCGACGGCGCCCCTTACGGAGACCCGCTCCAGATGTCGCGGGCCGTCGTCCAGGCCGCCCTCGACGCCGGCATGCGGATCTGCCTGCTGCTGGCGCTCTACCACACCGGCGGCGTCGGCCGCCCCGCCGAGCCCCACCAGCGCCGCTTCGTCAGCCCCGATCTGGACAGCTACCTGCGGCTCGTCGAGGCCGCGCTGGCCGAGATCGGCGGCCTCGACCCCAGAGCCTCGGTGGGGATGGCCCCCCACTCCATCCGCGCGGTCCCGCTGCCCTGGATCAAGGCCCTGGCCGACTTCAACCGGCCCCTGCGCCTGCCCGTCCACATGCACCTGTGCGAGCAGCCCGCCGAGGTCCGGGACTGCGTCGCGGCCCTCGGCGTCCCCCCCATCGAGGCGCTGCTGCCCACCGGCGTCCTGACCCCCGACTTCGTCGCCGTCCACGCCACCCACCTCGCGCCCGACGACCCCCGCAGGCTGGCCGACGCCGGCGCCCGCGTCTGCGCCTGCCCCACCACCGAGGCCAACCTCGGCGACGGCCTGCTGCCCGGCCTCACCCTGCTCAGCCACGGCGTGCCCCTGTGCATCGGCTCGGACAGCCACATCGCCGTCAGCCCCTTCGAGGAGCTGCGCATGATCGAGAACAACGAGCGCCTGCGCCTGGGCCGGCGCAATGTCCTGGCCGCCGCCTTCGGCCCCGACCCGGCGGCGCCCGATCGCCTCAGAGTCGCCCCCGGCCTCCTCAAGATCGGCGCTCTGGAGGGCGCCCGCGCGCTCGGCGTCGACGCCGGCGAGATCGCCGCCGGGCGCTGGGCCGATCTGGTGGCCGTGGACCTCGACGACCTCGCCCTGGCCGGCGTCCCCCCCGAGGCGCTGCCCGAGGCGCTCGTCTTCAGCGCCGGCCCGCGCTGCGTCGCCAGGGTCTGGGTCGGCGGCGCCGAGGTCTTCGACGCAGACCAGCCCCGCTCGACCGCGACACCCCCTCGACCGCACGCCTCCACCGGCGAGCGCTGATCCGGAGGCGCCGCGCCATGACCCCCCCCGAGAGCGCCAGCGCGCTGCTTGAGGCGCTCCGCGAGCTGCTCCACGCCAGCCCCTCGGCTCGCTCCTGGCGCCAGCTCTGCGCCCTGCTCGGGCGCTGGCCCGAGGACAGCGCCCAGGTGGGCTTCGATTACGCCGAGGCCCACCTGGGCCGATGGCCCGACTCCCTGCGCGGGGCGGACGCGGCCTGGATCGAGCGCGCCCTGGTCGGAGAGCCCGAGCCGATGCTCCGGCTCGCCCGGCGCTGCACCATCAACCGGAACATCGGCCCGGAGGGCGCGCGGCGCCTGGCCGCCTGCGAGGACCTCGGCCAGCTCACGCTGATGAGCCTGAGCACCGCGGCGATCGGCCTCGAAGGGGTCGAGGCGCTGGCGGCCTCTCCCCACATGGCGCGCCTGACCTCCCTGAACCTGACCCACAACGGCTGCGGCGACGCGGGGATGGCGGCGCTGGCGGCCTCCCCGCACATGGCGAGGCTGGAGCACCTCGACCTGTGGAACAACGCCATCGGGCCCGAGGGCGCGGCGTCGCTGGCGGCTTCGGCTCAGATCGTCGGCCTCGGCAGGCTCCAGCTCGGCGCAAACCCCATCGGCGACGCGGGGATGGCGGCGCTGGCGGCCTCCCCGAACCTCTCTCAGGTGACCGAGCTGAGCCTGCCCAGCTGCGACATCGGCCCCGAGGGCGCTCTGATGCTGGTCCGATCGCCCTTCGCGGCCCGCCTGCGTCACCTGGACCTGTCCTTCAACGCCATCGAGGAGGACGCGCTGATCGAGCTGGCCAGCGCCCCGTCGCTGGCGCGCGCGCGGACCTTGTCGCTGGAGGGCTGCGGGCTGACGCCGACCGCGATCCGCGCCCTGGCGTGGTCCAGGACGCTCTCGGAGAAGGTCCGCGAGGACTTCCGCGCCATGATCTGAGCGCCCGGCAGGGCGGCGCCTCAGTAGATGAAGTCGTCCTGGCCGTTGGTGACCGTGATGATGAGGAGGGTGTCGGCCTTGAGGGCGTCGTCCAGCGGCGCGTAGGCCGCGCGCATGGCCTCGGCGTGGCGCTCCTCGTCGGCCAGGATGTGCAGGATCTGCTTGGTCCAGCGGTCCTCGGGCGCGACGTTGGCGGTGCTCTTGAGGACCCCGTCGAGCTTGCGCGACAGCAGCGAGGAGGCCTGCTCGACGGGATAATCGGCGTCGCGCGGGAAGGAGACCGCGCGGGTGACGCTGACGCCGATCTTGTGCCCGTCGATCTCGACGAGCAGGTCGGTGATCTTCCCCATCGGGTCCGTGTAGAGGATCTCGGTCTCGGTCTTGAGCAGCGCGGCCAGCTCGCAGCGGTGGAGCGCTTCGAAGGCGAAGACCTCCGAGAGCAGGGAGTTGCCGCCGGCATTGCCGTCCGTCAGGATCTCCTGGCCGCCCTCGCTCAGGAGCGCGAGGTCCGCGTCGTCGTAGGGGTCCATGGCGAAGTCGATGTGGTTGATGAAGACCTCGGCTTGCCCCTCCAGCTCGGCGCGGCCGAGGACGCCGCACGCGCCGGAGAGGGCGCCGAAGCCGTCGAGCGGCGTCTCTGCTTCGGGTTCAGGTTCGGGCTCGGGCGTCGGCTCGGGTGTCGGCTCGGGGTTGGCCGGCTCGGGTTCGGGGGTGGGTTCAGGCTCGGAAGTCGGCTCGGGCTCGGGCGCCCCCTCCGGCTCAGGCTCGGGTGTGGGCTCGGGGCTGCGCTCGTCTTCGGCGCCGGCGTCGGGCGGCGTGGGCGCGGGGTCGGCGTCAGGCGAGGGGCAGCCGAGCGCGGCGGAGGCGATCGCCAGCGCGAGGAGGAGGATCGAGGCGGTCTTCATGGTGTCTTCAGGAGGCCTGGATGTAGTCGTTCTGAAGGAGGTAGACGAGGTCCTGGAAGGTCTCGAAGTCGCTGGCCAGGGAGGTGTTCAGGACGACCTCGACGTGGACGCAGTTGTGGACGAGCTGCATGGTGTCGAGCAGCTCGGGGGTCAGGGCGCGCAGGGGCGGGACGAGGGGTTTCTTGATGGACAGGGTCTGCCCGAGCGCGGGGACGCTGGGGCCGAGGTTGGCGATCTCGTCGAGCTGGCGCATGCCCTCCATCAGGAGGGCCTCGGTGGAGGCCTCCATCTCTTCGGGGAAGATCTGGGCGCTGGGTTGTTCGAGGGAGAAGGTGCCGCTGACCCAGGACAAGGTGCGGTAGAAGGCCTTGTAGGGTGAGATGTCGGGCGAGTTGCTGGTGCGGCAGTAGACGAGGCGGCCGTCGCGCAGGAAGAGCTCGGCGTTGTGCTGGGAGTTGATGACCAGGACGCCGCTCTTCTTGGAGGTGCTGAAGAGCTGCAGGAGGTCAGGCAGCGGGACCTCGTCGATGAGCCCGGAGATCGAGCCGGTGATCGTCGTGCCGCCGTGCCGGGTCGAGGCCACGGCGGGCATGCTCTGGGGGGTCTGGTAGGCGTTGTCAGGCAGATCGCGGATGTTGGGGCTGGTGCCGCCGCCGTCCTCGTCCGATGCGGCCACCAGCTTGATGATGCTGGTGCCGACGAGGATGCGGTCGCCCTCCTTGAGGCGCTTCTTGGAGACCTTCTCGCCGTTGACGAAGGTGCCGTTGGTGCTGCCAAGGTCTTCGATGTAGAGCTCGCCGCCGTGGGTGGTGATCCGCGAGTGCTGGCGCGAGACCATGTCCTCGACGAGCACCATGTCCAGATCGCTGCTGCGCCCGATGATCAACTCGGTGTCGAGCTCAAGGGGGAACTCTCCACCTTGGTACTTGCCGGAGATGAATTTGAGGACGTAGCCGCTCCCTGGGCGCTTCAAGGCGGCCTCTCCTGGGTCAATAGGCGTCATAGTGTCCAGCGTCAGTTCCAACATTGCCTCGTCCAATTAGGCCACACGGTCGGGTGAAGTCAAGAACTGCACAGGGCCACCGGCGCAGGCTTTGAAGCCTCGCCCCGAGGCGGTAGGCTGTAGGTGGCCGCGCATTGCGGCGCCATGGTGGTCGCGCTGCGCGCTCGCGGAGGTCAGGGCGATGTCGGGTTCGACGGTGCTGGTTGCGTTGGGGATGATCGCGCTGGGGGCGCTCTTGTGGCCGCGCCGCCGCCGCCCCCTGAACGCCGAGGCCCTCAAGAAGGCCCTGGCGACGCCGCTGGCCCGGGAGCTCTGGCGCCAGGAGTCCACGCCCCCCCACGCCACCTCGCCAGACACCCTGGTGCCGATCCTCGCCTTTGACCTCTACAGCGGGCCGATGCGGCGGCTCTACGATCGCTCCCGGGCCATGGACGGGCGGATGCTGCGGGCGCTGGTGGCCCGGCCCGACGACGTCGACCTGCAGGCGGCGATCCGGGCGCAGCAGACGGCCACCCGGGAGGTGCGGCGCCGCTTGATGGGCGTGTTGATGGGGCTGGAGGCTCCCGGCGCGCCGCTCGATGACCTCGAACGCGCGCTCGACGCCGTCAACGAGGCGCTGCGGCGCCTCTGAGGCGCTCAAGGCGCAGGCGGCGCCGAGGGGTCGGCTCAGGCGCCCTCGTCGGAGGGCTCGCCCTCGCTGGGGGGGGCCTCGTAGGTCGTCCGCAGCTTCTCCAGGCCGAGCACCTCGACCTGCCGGATGCGCTCGCGGGTCAAGTTGAGCAGCTCGCCGACCTCTTCGAGGGTGATCCCGCCCCGATCGGCCACGTCCAGCGCGCAGGTCTCGCTCATCTCCCAGACGTCGAGGTCGGGGAAGTTGATCTTGATGGACCCCGTCTCGCTGTTGACGTCGAGGTAGAGGTGGTACTTGCAGGAGATGTAGGGGCAGGGTCGCTCGGCGGTGCGGCAGTCCTCGCGGGTGCTCGGGCGCACCTCGTCGAGCTCCGCCAGGATCGCCGTCGCCTCAGCGCGCTCTTCCCGGGTCAGGCGGCGCATGGCGATCGTCTTTGACCGCCGCAGCCCCTTTCGCGCGCCGCGCTTGGAGCCCGAGCTGCGCCGTCCGCGCTTTGTCGTGGCCATGAGCCTCTTGTCCGTCCGTCTTGGTGGATCGTCAGAACGCCGACCGACCTTAGAGCGGCGCGGCCGGCTCTGTCAAGCGCCGATCCCTCGCCAACGTCCCAGGCGAGGGCCGTTGACAGGTGATCGGCGCTGGCTACAATCCGCGCGTGATGATGGTCGACCTGATTAAATCAATGCGCCCCCACCAGTGGGTCAAGAACCTCTTCGTCCTCGCGCCGCTGGTGTTCTCCCAAAGGCTCCTGGAGCTGCCGATGCTGTCCAGGGCCGCCTTTGGCGCCTTCCTGTTCTGCATGGTGTCCGGGGTCGTCTACCTGATGAACGACGTCTTTGACGCCGAGAAGGACAGGGCCCACCCCACCAAGCGGCTGCGCCCGGTGGCCTCGGGGCGGCTGCCGGCCAAGGTGGCCGCGACCGCCGCCGGCCTCATCGGGCTGTCCTCGCTGGCCGTGGCCCTGTGGCTGGACTGGCGCTTCGGCGCCGTGGCGGTCGCCTACCTGATCGTCAACGCCCTCTACTCCTGGAAGCTCAAGCACGTCGCCTTCGTCGACGTGAGCACCATCGCCCTGGGCTTCCTGCTGCGCACGCTGGCCGGGGCCTTCGTCATCGGCGTGTCGCTCTCGGAGTGGCTCTTCGGCTGCACCTTCCTGCTGGCCCTCTTCCTCGGCCTGGGCAAGCGCAAGCACGAGATCCTCCAGGCCGGAGACAGGGGCGCCGAGCAGCGCCGCGTGCTCGACAACTACCGCCTCGAACACCTCAACTACGCCCTGCTCTGCGTCGCCGGACTGACGATCGCGGCCTACACCGCCTACGCCCTGTCCGTCTCGCTGCCCGGCCAACCCCTGCACCCCAGCAGGGCGCCCTTCGAATCCCACTGGATGCCCGCGACCATCCCCTTCGCCGTCATCGGCCTCTTTCGCTTCTACATGCTGATCTCCAGATCCGAGGACGCCGACAGCCCCACCGACCGCATGATCCGAGACCTCCCCTTCCTGATCAACCTGGGCCTGTGGGGAGCGGCCATCCTCGTCATGATCTATCTGGACTGAACCTGGGCAGCTCCGAGGTGTCCACCTCCACCGGCAGCAGCCGATCGAGGATGCTCATCGCGATCGCCTCCGGATCGAGCCTGTAATCCCCCCCCGCGATCCGCCGCCTCACCTCCGCAGCCTCGAAGTAGACGCGGCACTTGCTCTCCTCATGGCGCAACCCCACCTCGCCGCGACGGCGCGACGCGACGTCGAAGGGGATGACCCTGGGAGGCGCGGCCAGGCTCCTGACCTCAACACGCTCGGCGCGCCTCTTCGCCTCGAAGTAAGCGCTGAACTCGACGATCTTTGTGCGCTCCATCCCGTCCCCTCCGGCTTCGGTGAGCTTCCTTCGCTCACTTGTCTATCGGAAGGCTCGCGCCGATCTTGAAGCCCCGCGACAAAATCATCTCCCCCGTGAGCTCCCCGCCCGCTCCACCCCCGCGCTCGCCTCCAGCCGGCGCCTCACCAGCGCGATGAGCGCCAGGAGCCCAAGGAAGGTGACCAGCGAGCCCGTCGATCCCCCGGAGACCGTCGCGCAGCCCCCCTCCGCGCCCGCGTGGCCCACCCGGATCGGCGCGCTCGTCTCGCCCAGGTTGCCGGCTCGATCCATCGCCGTGAGCCGGATGACGAAGGAGAAGGGCTCCTGCTCGTCGGTGGCCCCGTCGGAGAAGGGCAGGGTGATCGTCCCCCCTTCGAGCCGCACAGGCTCGGCCGGCAGCGCGAGCCCCCCCGGCGGGGCCCCCTCGACCAGCTCTACGACGTAGCCGATCTCCTCCGGGCCGCTCTGGTCGTCCTCGGGGCCCTGGATCGTCAGCGTGACCACCCCCAGGTCGTCGCAGCTCGTCAAGGACTGCCCCGGCGGGCAGCCGGCCTCGGTCTGCGGCCCGCTCCCGCGCAGGACGCTGACCTGCGCGGCGATGGCGCCCTGCGGCGGCTCGGTGTCGACGCCCTCCAGCGCCGGATCGATCTCGTGGATGGGGATGGGCGCGAAGCTGCAAGCGCTGGCGCGCTCCGCCGAGGTGATCGCAGCGGCGATCAAGATCAAGACAGCCACATGGCGCATCGTCTCCTCCACGCTCAACATGCCTGCACGTCCCCGGCCGACCTCGACCCGGATCACCTGAGCGTACAAGCTCCCCGAAGCGGATGCCAGCGAGGCCCCTGGGCTGTCGCGGTCGACGCTGAAGCGGGCCTTGAGGCCGCCGCGTGAAAAAAAATCGCGGGGCGCCTAAGAAAGCACCGGGGTGCGACGTGGACAGAGTGAATGAGGAACCGAGGCCTCGGAGTCCCATGGCAACAACAGACCATGAAGCCAGACGCCAGTGGGTGCGCAGCGCCCTCGAACAGTACGAGCGGCCGCTCATCGGCTACGCCCGCCAGATCGTCGGCGACCTGGACGTCGCCCGCGACGTCGTCCAGGAGACCTTCCTGCGGCTCTGGCAGGCCGATCAGGGGGCGATCGAGGATCACCTGGCCGAGTGGCTCTTCACGGTCTGCCGAAACCGGGCGCTCGACGTGCGCCGCAAGGAGAGCCGAATGCAACCCATGTCCGAAGTCGATCCCCGTCCCAGCGCGGCCGAATCGCCACCCGAGGCCATCGAGCGGCGTCAGTCCGTCCACCAGCTCGTCGAGGCGATGAACGCCTTGCCCGAGAACCAGCGCGAGGTCGTCCGCCTGAAGTTCCAGAGCGGCCTGAGCTACAAGCAGATCAGCGAGGTCACCGGCCTGAGCGTCTCGAACGTGGGCTATCTGCTCCACATCGGCCTCAAGACCCTGCGCTCCCAGATGGACAGCGCCACCAGCAGGAGGGCGTCATGAGCTACGATCCCAACGACCCCAGGTTGACCGCCTACGCCCTCGGCGAGCTCGACGCCGCCGAGCACGACGACCTCCAGACCCTCCTCGACGGCGACCCCGAGGCGCTCGGCGAGGTCGAGGCCATCGCCGCGCTGGCCGCGCTCTTGAGCGAGGAGCTGACCCAGGAGCCCGCCGCCCTGACCGCGGCCCAGCGCCTCCTCCTGCTCGACCCCGAGGCCGCCGCAACCGCCAGCCTCGACCCCGCCACCGACCCCGCCGCCGGCCCCGCCGCTGGCGCGCTCGCCGCCGGCCCCAGGCTCGTCGGCGCCGACCTCGGCGCCCAGGCCGACGCCGACGCGCTCGGCGCCAGCAAAGACGCCAGCGCCCGCCGCTCCGCCGACGCCCAGGCCCCAGCGGCCGACGACAGCGGCCGCGCCGCGCCCGATCAACCTCCGCGAGCGCCCGCCAGAGTCCTGCGCTTCCCCTCGACCGGCGCCGCGATCTTCGGCGGGCTCGCCGTCGCCGCGGCGGCCTCCTTCCTCGTCTACAGCGGCCTGCTCACGGATGGGGACAAGGCGCCCGCCATCCAGGTCGCCACCGCGCCGGATAAGCCCTCCTTCACCTTGACCTCGCCGCCGCCCTCGACCCCGGAGAATGGCCTCGTCGCGCTCGGCGGGCAGCAAGGGCAGCCTACCGTCCCCCAGGATCCGAATGCCGCGAGCAGCCCCGATCGGCTCGACAACGTCACCCCGAGCCCCTCGCCTGCGACCGTCGAGGTGAACTCGCCCGGCTACTACCCTGGAACTGTCGATGTCCACACGATGCCCTCGACCGGGAAGATCGTCGCGACAGGCGAGGACCTCCGCCTGGCCCTCAAGCAGGCCGACGCGCCCAATGAGGACGCGGGTCGCGCCTCGGGCCTCAAGGGCAAGGAGAAGGCCGCCGTGGATCGGCAAGAGATCGATCGGCTCAACACGCTGGGGTACATCGCCAACGACACGCTCGTGGGCGGCGAGGGCAAGGGCCGCTACCCGGCAAACCGGGAGGGCTACGATCCCATCGTCGACACCCCCTTCCTCGTGGCGCTCGACAACCCCCTTTCCACCTTCTCGATCGACGTCGACACGGCGGCCTACGCCAACGTGCGCCGCTATCTGAATCAGAACAGCCTGCCGCCCGTCGACGCCGTCCGCATCGAGGAGCTGATCAACTACTTCGACTATGATTACGCGCCGCCTCGCGACGAGCACCCCTTCAGCGTCCACGCCGAGGTCACCGGCTGCCCCTGGAGCCCCGAGCGCCGCCTGCTGCGCATCGGCCTCAAGGCCCGCGAGATCGACGTCCAGCAGCGCCCCTCCTCCAACCTCGTCTTCCTGATCGACGTCTCCGGATCGATGGACGAGCCCACCAAGCTGCCCCTGCTCAAGCGCTCGCTCTCCATGCTCACCGAGCGCCTCGGGGAGAACGATCGCGTGGCCATCGTCGTCTACGCCGGCGCCTCGGGCCTCGTGCTGCCCTCGACGACCGCCAACCACCGCGCCATGATCCTCGGCGCTCTGGACCGGCTCCACGCCGGCGGCTCGACCAACGGCGGCGCGGGCATCGAGCTGGCCTACCAGATCGCCGCGCAGCACTTCATCCCCGGCGGCGTCAACCGCGTCCTGCTGGCCACCGACGGCGACTTCAACGTCGGCGTCAGCGGCCGCGGCGACCTCACCCGGCTCATCGAGGCCAAGGCCCGCACCGGCGTCTTCCTCAGCGTCCTGGGCTTCGGCATGGGCAACCTCCAGGACTCGACGCTGGAGCAGCTGGCCGACAAGGGCAATGGCAACTACGCCGTCATCGACACCTGGGAGGAGGCCCGCAAGGTCCTCGTCGAGCAGCTCTCCGGCACCCTCGTGGCGGTCGCCAAGGACGTCAAGATCCAGATCGAGTTCAACCCCTCCAAGGTCCAGGGCTACCGCCTGATCGGCTACGCCAACCGCATGCTGGCCGCCGAGGACTTCAACGACGACACGAAGGACGCCGGCGAGATCGGCGCCGGCCACGCCGTCACGGCCCTTTACGAGATCGTCCCCGTCGGCGGCGTCGTCCCAGGCGCCAAGGCCACCGGCCGCGCCGACGTCGACCCCCTGAAGTACCAGCAGCCCCGCGCCATCGAAGGCGACGCCGCCCACCTGGAGCTGCTGACCCTGAAGCTGCGCTACAAGCTCCCCGACGGCGACCGCAGCCGCCTGCTGGAGCAGCCCGTCAACGACCCCGGCCGCGGGCTGGCCGAGGCCTCCCCCGAGACGAAGTTCGCCGCCTCGGTGGCCGCCTTCGGCCTGCTGCTGCGCCGCGCCGAGCACATCGGCGCCCTGACCTGGGACGACGCCATCGAGCTGGCCGACGTCGGCCAGCGCCACCGCGACCCCCACGGCTACCGCGCCGAGTTCCTCACCCTGCTCCGCAAGGCCAAGGCCCTCTCCCCCCGCTGACCCAAGAGGCGCGCAGGCAGTTGGGACACGGGTGGATCGCCCACTCCACCCCCTGTCCCCCTCCTCGCTCCGCAAGGAGGGGGAACACTCGTATTACGGACAAGGTGGTTCGGGGACGCTCGTATGACGGGCAAGGTGGTTCGTGTCCCGCCCCGCCGACCTCGCCACCCGCCCCAGGCGGCCAGTGATCCCGCCGCAGGCTCCTGCGGCCCACCCACCCCCCGAATCATCGAGCCCACTCAACGAGCCCCCCCCGATCCACCGTGCCCGTAATTCAAGCGTCCCCCCTCCTCGTGGAACGAGGAGGGGGACAGGGGGTGGAGTGCGATCCACCGTGCCCGTAATTCAAGCGTCCCCCCTCCTCGTGGAACGAGGAGGGGGACAGGGGGTGGAGTGCGATCCACCGACACCCGTAATTCAAGCGTCCCCCCTCCTTGCGCAGCGAGGAGGGGGACAGGGGGTGGAGTGCGGGGACAGGGGGTGGAGTGGGCGGGTTGACACCGACGGCGCGCGGGCGCAACTCCAGAGGGCTGCCTGATGGCTGCGGGTCGGCGCGATGGGCCGACCGGGGCGATGCGGGCTGGACGGGAGGGGGTCGAGCATCATGCGGAGAGTGTCGATCGGGGTGGCGGTCTATTTGGCCCTTCTGGCTTGCGCCGACTCCGCTCAGAAGCCCTTGCCTCCCGACGGCGGCGTCAACATCATCAACCCGTCTCCCGAGCCCGAGCCAGAGCAGGCCCCCGAGCCCGAGCCCGATCGCCCGGAGCCTGAGCCCGACGCGCCGCCGCTCTGCGACGACCTGGAGCCGAACGATCACCCGGACGAGGGGCTGCTCCTCGAAGGGGACGCGGCGGCGCTGGACTCGCGCATCTGCGAAGAGGACGAGGACTGGGCGCTGGTCGAGCTGGAGGAGGGCGACAGGGTCGAGATCGCGCTGGACTTCGTGCATGAGGCCGGGGATCTGGACATGGTGCTCTACGATCCGGGCCTGGAGGTGCTGGCGACCTCGGAATCTTCAAGGGACGACGAGCAGATCGAGGCCGTCGCCGCGCGTCAGGGGCTCCACGCGATCCTGATCTACGGCTACGAGGGCGTGGGCAACACCTACAGCCTGCGCGTCGAGCGAGGGCGCGCCGAGCCGGCGTGCGAGGACGACGCCCTGGAGCAGAACGACACGCTGGCCGCCGCCCACCAGATCCTGCCCCCCGAGAGCCTCGACGCCGTGATCTGCAGCTCGGACGACGATCTCTATGTCCTTGATCTTGTTCAGGGAAGCACGCTTCAGGCGGTTCTTGAATTCTCCCACGCGACGGGCGATCTGGACATGAGCCTGACGGGGCCGGGGGGCGATCGCGTGGCCGAGGGCGCTTCGGTCGACGACAACGAGCAGATCATCTACCCGGTGGCGGCTGCGGGGCCGCACCTGCTGCGGGTGTATGGGTATGGGGGTGCGGGCGCGCGCTACAGGTTGACGGCCTCGGTGAGCGGGGGGCCGAGTCCGGGGGGTCAGATGTTGACGGGCGCGGTGAGCTTCGACGACCCCTTCCTCAACCAGCGGGTCTACAATTACGCGCGGCGGCCGCTGGGTGGCGCGATCGTGGAGGTGGTCGACGAGGCCACCGGGGAGGTGCTTGGGCAGGGCTCGACGAGCGGCAGCGGGCTCTACCGGGTGCGCTACGAGGGGCAGGGGCGGGCGCGGGTGTACGCGAGGGTGCTGGCGCGCCGGCGGGGGACGGAGGCGACGCTGGACGTGGTGACGCGGGACAGGCGGGTCTATGCGGTGCGGACGGCGCGGTCGATAGACCCGTCGGCGGGCCAGAGCCAGCAGGCGGACATGTTGTTGACGGTCGACGGCGGGGCGATGGCGCCCTTCAACACGCTCGACGCGCTCAACAGGGGCCTGGAGTGGTGGGCTTCGCGCTTCGAGGTGCGCAACACGCCGGCGCTGCACACGATCTGGGAGTCGGGCCAGCAGGTCGGCTGCGGGACGTGCTATCGGGACGAGGACGCGCCTTCGACGGTCTACCTGTTGGGGCTCGACACCGACAACGACGCGCTGGACGACGCGGTGATCCTGCACGAGCTGGGGCACTTTCTGATGAACAAGTTCTCCAGCGACGACTCGCCGGGGGGTGCGCACGACGGCCGCCCGGTCGATCCGCGGCTGGCCTACGCGGAGGGGTGGGCGACGGCTTTTTCGTCGATGGTGCGCAAGGATCCGCTCTACTACGACACGCGGGGCGAGAGCCTGATCGTCTACGACCTGGAGCGGCCGGACGATGAGTTCGGGAGCTTTACGGGGCGCGTCGCCAGCGATCCGATCAGCGAGTACTTCGTGGCCTCGATCATGTGGGACATCTTCGACGCGGAGGTCGAGCCGCACGACGGGATCCACGCGGACGCGGCGGCGGTCTTTCCGGTGATCGACTACCTGGAAGGCGGGGAGGTCTCCAGCCGGGGCGCGCGGGGCATCGACATGGTGGACTACCTCGACGGCGCCCATTGCCTGGATGTGGCCGGGCGCGAGGCGCTCGACGCGCTCCTGGAGGGTGTGGACTTCCCTTACGGGGCGCCGCCGGGGGGTTGCAAGCCGGGCGCGCCGATGCGGCTGGAGGTCGACGGCGCGGGCGCGCTCAGGGTGGTCGTCCTGCGGCCGGTCGACGGGGTCGAGGTGTCGTGGTGTCGCCGCGGGGGCTGTGAGGCGCTGGGGGGCGCGGGGCCGTTGGGCGACGGGGAGGACGTGAGGGTGAAGGTGCCGGTTGACCTGGGGGGCGGGCACGTGGAGGCGCGCATCTGGCGAGGGGCCGCGGCGTGGGCGGCGATCTGGGGTGCGCCGGCGTCGGCGGCGCGCAAGGGGTGGTCGCCGGGTCCTGCGGCGGGGGACGGCGCGGGGGTGGTGGAGCGGCGAGCCGAGGGTCGTTGAGCGGGGGCGCGCTGGGGGGTCAGGGATGCGGCGCGTCGAGCTCAGGGGAAGCCGGTGATCTGGGCGTCGGTGCGGGTCAGGGTTGGAGGTCGAGCCAGCGGGCCAGCTCCTCGCGGCCGGCGGCCAGGGCGAGGGCGGAGGCGGTCTGGTGGCTCCGGTTGGTGAGCTGGGCGCTGAGCCCGGCGGTGACGAGCAGTCTGGCGATTTCCAGGGTCTCGTGCTCGTGCAGGTTGGAGGCGGCGGCGACGCGGTGCAGCGCGGTGTCGCCGTTGCGGTGGAGGGCCTTGGGGTCAGCGCCCAGGGCGATGAGGGGCTCGACGACCTTGGGCGATCCGGTGGTCAAGGCGAGGTCGAGGACGCTGTCGCCGTTGACGTCGACGGCGTTGGGGTCGGCGCCGGCCTCGACGAGCTGGCGCATCAGGGCGGTCCACAGGGCGACGAGGCGCGTGGGCGCGGTGCGGCTGGGGGGAGGGCCGCGGCGGGTGGACTGGTAGCGGAAGGCGCCGAGGTCGTCGCGCAGGCGCGCGAGGAGGCGGTGCAGGGGCGTCTGGCCGTGGAGGTCCCTGAGGTGGGGGCTGGCGCCGGCCTCGATGAGGAGCTGGGCGAGCCGGATCTGGCCTTCGCGCACGGCGGTGGCCAGCGGGGTGGTGCCGTTGGCGTCGCCGCCGTCGATGTTGGCGCCGTGGCTCAGGAGCCATTGGACCAGGGTGAGGTCGCCGATCTCGATGGCTTGCTGGAGGGGGGTCTTGAAGCCGTCGCGGGTGCGCAGCGTGACCTCGTCGATCGGGATGGAGGGGTTGATGTCGGCGCCAAACTCGATCAGCAGGTGCACCTGGGCCACCATCGCGCTGCGATCGCGGGCCTCGTCGGGCATGGCCGGGAAGCCGACGGCGCCGGCTGGCGTCATGACCACCGGGGGCAGGGTCGAGGGCTTCTTGAGGGCGAAGGTCAGCGGGGTATGGAAGGAGTGGTTGTGGGCGTTGGGGTCGGCGCCGCTCTGGAGCAGCAGGCGCGAGATCGCGACCTGCTTGTAGTGGGAGGCCTCCATCAGGAGCGTGTTGTCCGCCTGCGAGCTCAGGTCGGGGTCTCCCCCGGCGTCGAGGTAGGCTCGCACGGGAGCCTCTTCACCCGTAACGACCGCGCGAAACAGCAAGTGAACGTCTGCGTAATTCAACCTTGGTGTGCTCCAGACCGGCGCCAACCCTCGGCGCAACGGGGTCCTCCTGCAATCCGTCCTCGGAGAGGATAATCCACTGCGTTGAACCTCGCAACCTTGGAGTCGCCGGGGCCAGGGCGCCGAAACCTGGCCTGCGGGTCTCGGGCGGCGGGCCTGGGATTGAATCTGGTACAGATGTGTAGTAGAAACGGGGTTGTCGTCGCGTGGATCGCGTCGGGCGTTCGTCCTCCTTCGCAGCCCCCTGGCTCTCATGGATCACCCCATCGACCGCGTCTTTGGCCCTGGAGGGCTCCTGTCGAGCCACCTGGACGGCTATGAGGCCCGACCGCAGCAGGTCGAGATGGCCCGCCAGGTCCATGAGGTCTTCGGCGGCGACGGTCGCGTGGTCATCGAGGCGGCCACGGGCACCGGCAAGACGCTGGCCTACCTCATCCCGGCGATCCTGAGCGGCCGGCGCGTGCTCGTGTCCACGGCCACGAAGGCGCTCCAGGAGCAGATCTTCAACAAGGACATCCCCTTCCTCCAGGAGCTCTTCAAGCACGCCAGTCCGCGGCGGGCCTTCAAGGCGATCACGGTCAAGGGCCGCAGCAACTACCTGTGCAAGCTGCGCTTCGAGCAGTTCTCGTCCGTGATGACCTTCAAGAAGAAGGCCGACGTGGCGATGTTCTCCCGCGTGCGCCGCTGGGCGAGGTCGACGAAGACGGGGGATCGCTCCGAGGTCCAGGGGCTCCCCGACGACTTCGAACCCTGGCAGCACGTCTCGGCCACCGCCCAGCAGTGCCACGGCCACGACTGCCGCCACTTCGAGGAGTGCTTCGTCACTCGCCTGCGCCGCGAGGCCCGCGAGGCCGACCTCGTCGTCGTCAACCACCACCTCTTCTTCGCGGATCTCGCGATCAAGGGCACGGGCATGGCCGAGGTGCTGCCCGAGTACGACGCCGTCGTCTTCGACGAGGCCCACCACCTGGAGCAGATCATCACCTCGTTCTTCGGCCTGCAGGTGAGCAACTACCGCCTCGTCGAGCTGGCCTCGGACCTGCGCCGCGATCTGGAGGCCGAAGGCGGCATGACCCTGCAAGGCGCCCGCCGCGTGGAGGAGGCCGAGCACTTCGGCGCCCTCTTCTTCGAGGCCTTCGACGTCCCCGATGGCCGCCACGCCCTCGACGAGATCCTGCGCGGCCGGCAGGGGGTCGAGATCGCCGCCCGCTTTGGGACGCTGATGGGCGCGCTGTCGGATCTGGCCGGCTGGGTCGAGACCTCCAACGCCGGAGAGCTCTCCGAGCGCCTGCACGCCCGCTGCGTCGAGCTTCACGACGACCTCGAGGACCTCATGGGCATGAAGCAGCCCACCATGGTCTACATCGTCGAGCGGCGAGGCCGCGGCCTCTTCCTGGAGGCCTCGCCGGTCGACGTGGCCAACCTCTTTCGGCGCAAGGTCCTGAGCCTGCCGGGACCCCAGGTCTACACCAGCGCCACGCTGACCACCGGCGGCAGCTTCGACTACCTGATGGGCCGGCTCGGCATGGAGGGCCTCGCCAACGTCAAGACGCTGGAGCTCCCGCCGGTCTTCGACTACGAGAACCGCGCCCTGATCTACGTCCCCAACCGCCTCCCCGAGCCCAACCACCCGCGCTTCCTCGACGGCGTCTGCCAGATCGTCGAGTACCTCATCGAGACGACCGAGGGCAGGGCCTTCGTCCTCTTCACCAGCTACCGCAACATGGACGAGGTCCACGCCCGCCTCAAGGACAAGATCACCCACATGATCCTCAAGCAGGGCGAGGCCCCCCGGCATGAACTTCTTGAGCAATTCCGAGAGGATATCCACTCGGTGCTCTTTGGCACCTCCTCCTTCTGGGAGGGGGTCGACGTCGAAGGCGAGGCGCTCAGCCTCGTCATCATCGACAAGCTGCCCTTCGGCAGCCCCGCCGATCCCCTCACGCGCGCCCGCGTCAAGCTCATCGAGTCCCAGGGGATGGACCCCTTCCGCACCTACTTCGTGCCCTCGGCCGCCATCACCCTCAAGCAGGGCTTCGGTCGGCTGATCCGATCGCGGCGCGATCAGGGCATCGTCGCGATCCTCGACAGCCGCCTGGCCTCCAAGAACTACGGCCGCACCTTCCTCGACTCCCTCCCCCCGGCCCCGGTCGTCTGGAACGCCAAGGAGGTCCGGAACTGGTGGCAGCAGCGGCACCCCCCGGCTCCCGCGCAGGCGGAAACATTGCCAATAAAAACAATGGCTTCGCCGTTGATAGCCCCTTCGGAAGAGCCCTCGTCGGGGGCGATCGCGTCGGTATCGGCGCCCACCTCGCCCGATCCCGCGCCGGTGGCCTTGGAGCCTCGGTAGCCCGCCGCCTTGAGCCGCGGGGCGCTCCGGCCGCGAGGGTCAGCCGCCCTCGGTGTGAATCCGAGCGGTGAAGATCAGGCCAAAGGCCACGAGGAAGGCGCCGACGAGCAGCCGCAGGTCGCGGAACTCGAAGGCCTCGCCGACGGCCAGGACGGCGACGCCCGGGTCGCCGGGGCGCACCCGCACGTTGACCCTGTCGCCCTTCTGGGGGATCCCCTTGACGGCCTGCTCCGAGATGACGCCCTCGCGCTTGATGGTGCGGACGGCCTGGAAATCCGCCAGGCTCTCCTGGGCCGCGGAGTCCCCGCTGGCGCTGTAGGAGAAGCGCTGCCGCGTGTGGCGGACCCCGTCGACCTCGTAAGAGTAGATCAAGGTGACCTGCTGGATGTCGACGCTGCGGCTGCCGACGCCGCTGGGAGCCTGCCTGACGGGCTTGAGGCGCGCGACGCGCTCGATCTGTCCGGGGACGATCGGCCAGGAGGCGCTCTCGCGCCACAAGATGTGCTCGTGGCCCCGGTGGAGCAGGATGAAGAGGCCGGCGGCGGCGATCAGCAGGGGGATGCCGTAGCGGAAGAGGGGGCGCCGGGTCAGGCGGAACATGGGGCGCGGGGTCGGCATCAGGGCTCCGAGGTGCGCGGCCGAGAGCGGGGGAGGCGGCCGCGGCTCAGGGGGTCATGGCGCAGCGAAAGCCGGCGTAGGCGGTGCGGAAGTCGTGAGGGAAGCCGCCCCGGTTGGCCGCGCGCAGGAAGGTGGGCTCGTTGTTCCAGGCGCCGCCGCGGATCACGCGCCGATCGGAGGGGGCGGTGTTGACCGGGTTCTTGTCAGAGCTGGCGGCGTAGAAGCCGTCGCCGTCGAAGTCGCGGGTCCACTCCACGACATTGCCGCTCATGTCGAAGGCGCCGTAGGGGCTCGGGGCGACGGTGCGGCGGCCGACCTGAGCCGTCGCGGCCACGCCGCAGCCCTCGCCGCCGGCGTCGACGCTGGTCATGTGGGCCATGGCGCAGGTCGGGATCTGCTCACCCCACGGGAAGGTGCGGCCGTCGGTGCCGCGGGCGGCCTTCTCCCACTGGGCCTCCGTCGGCAGCTGCTTGCCGGCCCATCGGCAGTAGGTCTCCGCCTCGCCCCAGGACACGCAGACGGCGGGCTGGTCAGGGGCGCCGTAATCGGTGCGGACCTCGGGCGGGGTGAACGGGCGCCAGTCGCCGGCGGCCGCGTCCCAGATCTGACAGCGGGCCAGATCAAGAGGGGGGCAGGCGCCTTCGCGCGCGCAGCGGCGATACTGGGCGTTGGTGACCTCGAAGACGTCGATCCAGAAGGCGTCCAGCGTGATCTTGCGCTGGGGTTGTTCGGAGGCGAACCAGTCCTCCTGACACATCTCGGGGGTGAAGCGCTCGCAGAGTTCGAAAGCGGCCCGGGCTTGCTCGGGGGTGCTGCCGCGGACGAAGGCGCCTTCCGGGACGAAGGCCATCGGCGCGTTGTCCCGACCCCGCGGGCCCGCCTCGCCGAAGACGGGCGCCTCGGCGATCTCCACGGGGGGCTTGAGCGGAGCTGTCGTGCAGTTGCTCATCAGGGCCAGCGCGGCCGCGATCGGTGAGAGGTGTCTCATGGCCTCTCAGGACAAGCGCTGGAGGCGCTGGCCGACGTCTGGGAAGAGGTCTGCGCGTGCCGCGATCTTCTGGAAGTAGTACCTGGCCTCCTGGGCGTTGCCGATCAGCTCGTAGACCAGCCCGATGCGGAAGAAGGCGTGCGGTTGAAGCGCAGAGCCGGCGGCGATGGCCTTGAGGGACTGCTTGAGCTGCCCGATGGCCTCCTGGTGGTCCCCGAGCTCGATGTTGGCCTGGGCCATCAGGAAGTGCGCCTCGGCGACCTGCTGGCCCTCGTTGACGGCGATCTGGAACTCCACGATGGCGTCCTGGTGCAGGCCCATCTCTCGATAGGCGAGGCCGAGTTCAAAGTGGCTGTTCAGGTTTGCGGAGCCGGCGGACTCGACGGCGACCCGGTCGTCAAGCGGCGGCAGCGGCAAGCGCGGCCGCTCGGGTGCCGCAGGCCGCGAGGGGGCGGAAGGCCGAGAAGGCGGATCGGCGGGCTTGGGAGCGGCGGCGGCGCCGTCGAGGCCCTGGAGCCGCTTGAGGATGGAGGGGTTGTTGGGGTGCTCGCTGAGGAGGTCCTTGAGCGCGTTTCTGGCCTCGTCGAAGAGGCCCTGCTTGATGAAGAAGTCGCTCTCGGCGATGTCCTCGCGGATTTCGCTGGGCATGTCGAGGGTGGCCAGCGCCGGGTCGTGTGTCATCGAGGGCAGATCATCGAGCGCGGGCAGCCCGGAGGAGCCCATGTCCTCGGCCATGCGCCGCTGCATCTCGCTGATGTTGATCATGGAAGTGGGGGCCTCGACCTCCCTGGCGTCCTTGTGGACGTCGGCCTCGGTGACGGTGCCGAGGTCGGAGAAGGGGGTGTAGGCGGTCGTGGCGATCTCGTTCTGGAAGTGCTTGGCGTAGGGCGACAGCGGCTTGCCCGGGACCAGCGGGACTCTGGGGGCGGGCGTCGGCGTCTCGCGGGGGGGGGCGCCGAGCACGGACCTCGGGGGAAGGGCTCGGTTCGCGCCCGACGCAGGCGTCGCGGTCGTCCCGGGTGTCGCTCGCGGCGCAGGCGCCTCGGGTGTCGCTCGCGGCGCAGGCACCACGGGTGTCGCTCGCGGCGCAGGCACCACGGGCGGAGGGCTCGCCGCAGCGGGAGCGACCGGTGAGGGCGTCGCGGGGGGCGTGGAGGGCAGCCTGAAGGGCGTCGAGGTCTTTGGGGTGATGGCAGCCGGTGGCCCTTCGAGCGGCCGAGCCGTCGGTGTGGGCGGTGCCTGTCGGGTCTGGCCCAGCGGTGTGATGGTGCGGCGAGCCAAGGGCGATGGGAGGGAGCGGGCGCCGCCGGGGCGGAGGTGGGAGAAGTTTTGTTGGGCCTGGTTCGAGGGGTTCACCTCGGCGGCCTCGCCGACGAGGAGGCCCGTGTGAGTCGGGGGCTCCTCGTGGGGCAGCATCGTCTGCGCCTCGCCCTCGACGAGCAGGTTGGCCGCCAGAGCGCCCTCGTCCACGCCAGCGACGTCGACAAGGATCTCGTCGTCGAGGCCCAGGCCGCCCTTCAGATCGACCTCGAGCGTGTTGACGATCGCGATGCCATCGCCGGCAAGGACGAGACGCGGGCCGCCTTGCCCTTCGCCGCCGACGCGGCGGTCGGGCACCTCGTCCTCCTCCTCGATGTCGTCGACATCGACGTCCAGATCATCGGCTTCGCCTGCGTCCTCGTCTTCATCCTCGATGAGGAGGTCGATCTCGTGGCTGGCGAAAACGCCGTGCTCGGCGTCGATACGGATCCCGTCGCTGCGGATCCCGTCGATGTCGATGTCGTCGATGTCGATCTCATCCTCGACAGGGACGTCGTCGACATCGATGTCGTCGACATCGACCTCTTCCACGATGATCTCGTCGTCATCGTCAGGTTGTGCTTGATCCGGGTCGTCGTCGTCGTCGTCGACCAGGAAGAGGTCGTCGTCGTCGTCCTCCTGAGGGTCCTGTTGAGGCTCAGGCAGGCCGCTGTTGTCGCCCCACTGCGCGGTGGCGCCGAGGTCGGGGAGCTCCTCGCCCCACTGGCCGGTGGCGCCGAGCGCGACGGGGGCGGTGGCGAGCGGGCTGCCGAGGTCCTCAAGGGGCGGGTCGTCGCCGGGCGGGGCGTAGGACTCAGCGGTGTCTTTATCCTCCTGGACGTCGAGGAAGAGCTCCTCCATCAGGGGCTGCTCGTCGCCGCCGATATCGTCGTCGCGCGACTCGTCCTCCTCGTCGTCGACGATGTTCATGGAGATCCGGGCCAGCTCGGCGTCGCTGAGGCCGAAGCCGATCTGGATGGCCTGGAGATCCTCGGCCAGGGAGTCCGGCGCGTCGTCCGTGTCGAGCACGGCCCGCTCGTGATCGGAGGAGGCGTCGCTCATGAGGATGAGGTCGTCCTGCTCGTCGTCCTGGACGTGGTGCGGGGCGTGGTGCGGGACGAAGCGGGGCTGGGAGGGCACGCCGACGTGGGAGATGACCTCGACGTCGTCCGGGAGATCATCGAGATCATCGAGGTCATCGAGATCATCGAGATCATCATGGACGATCTCGACCTCGTCGGCCTCCAGGTCGAGCTCGATCTCCACATTGCCCTGGTTGAGGTCCTGGTCCTCGCCCATCTCGGCGGTCAGCTGGGCCAGCATGGTGTCGACGGAGTCGGCGCCAGGCAACGCGTCCAGCGCGGCCCGATCGGAGATGGGGGGGAAGAGGTCCTCGCGGGTCAGGCCGTAGGAGGCGGCCAGGTGAAGCGCCTCGGGGCTGTCCGGGATGATCTGGATGGCCTCGCGCAGGTAGGACAGCGCCCGCGAGGTGTCGCGGTGGTAGGCCAGCTTCGCCATGCGAAGCAGCTCATCGACGGCCTGGGGGTAGTAGCCGGCCTGGAAGTGCATCTCCTTGATGCGCTCCATGGCGTCGAGGTTGTTCGGATCGGCCAGGAAGACCTTGCGCAGGTGCTCAAAGGCCCGATCGACCAGCCCGTACTTGATGTAGACGTCGGTCTCCGTCAGCAGCCGCTCGATCTCGACCTGCCGGGTGTCAAAGGAGTCGGGCTCGTCGTGGGCTGCCGGCGCCATCGCGTCGACGACCGCCGGGGTGTTCTTGACGGCCTGGACCACGGGCAGGCTGCGCGTCTCGACCACCTTGGGCTGGATGGTGGGGGTCGACGAGGGCTGCGGCCCCGCGCCGCTGTTGGGCTCTGCGATCGGCTCCGGGGCCGCCAGGCCGAGGCGACCGCGGACCTCCTGATCGAGCGGGTTGAGCTCAAGCAGGCGCCGCCAGCAATCCTGGGCCTTCTGCACCTCATGGCGCCGGTCGTGGATCTTGGCCTTCTCGCGCAGGACCTGGTGGGCCTTCTCCGGCTGGTTCAGCTTCGTGAAGGTGGCGATGAGCAGCTCGAGCGTCTCGGTGTCCTGCGGGTCGATCTGGGTGCACTGCTGGATCTTGGCCAGCGCCCGACGCGTGTCGCCCTGGGTCAGGTAGATCCGGGTGATCTCCTTGATCCGGGTCTGGTCGTTGGGCGTGTGGTAGATCAGCCGCTCGGCGACCTTGACGTAATCGTCCAGGCGACCGGTGGTGCGGAGCTGATCGGCGGCCATGCCGAACTCCTGCACCGCCGCCTCGATCTGGCCCATGCGCGAGTAATGCTCGGCGAGCTTGATCCGGATGCCGACGTTGTCGGGCTCGACGACCGCCATCCGCCCCAGCACTTCCTGGTAGCCCAGGTGGTCGCCGGCGTCGTGCAGGACGTTGGCCACCGCGTAGTAGAAGGACATCGCGTCGCTCAGCAGGCCAAGCTGATGGTAGACCTCGGCCAGCTGGATGTGGACCTCGACATTGCTCGGATCCAGGCTCAGGATGCGCTTGTAGACCGCCGCGGCCTTGAGCAAGAACCCCGTCCTGCCATGCTGGCGCGCCACCCGCTGGTAGGTCGCAATGGCGCCGGGCAGATCCCCGTCCTTCTGCTGCGCCTCGCCGAGCTTGAGCAGCACCCGGAGATCCTCAGGGTCCACCTGGACGGCCTGCTCGAACTCCTTGACCGCCTTGGAGTACTGGCCTTTCTGGATGAACTTCTGGGCTGAAGTGAGGAACTTCTGCTTATTCGACACCATCTCCTCCAGACGCGGCCGGGCGCGGCGTCGCCGAACCCTCCCTCACGAATTGGGGATTGTCCTGCGCGATTGAGGGTCAGGCTCTCGCTCCGGGCCTCGCCATCCTGAATCTACCCGGCGGCATGGGCGTTGTAAAGCCATCCGCGCCCTGGCGTCGAACCGCGCAAAGCTCAGGTCCGCACGCGCTCGACGAAGGAGCCCGTCCGGGTGTCGATCTTGATGATGTCGCCCTCCTTGACGTAGAGCGGCACCTGGAACGAGGCGTTGGTCTCGACCGTGGCCGGCTTGGTCACGCCCGTGGCCGTGTCGCCCTTGAAGCCCGGCTCCGTGTAGGTCACCGTCAGGTTCAAGAAGGTCGGCAGGTCGACGTTGATCGCCTTGCCGTTGAAGAAGAGCACCGACACCTCGAGGCTGTCCATCAGGTAGGGCAGCGCGTCCTCCATGGCCTCGGCCATGATCGAGATCTGATCGTAACTGCCCTGATCCATGAAGATGTAGCCCTCCCCGTCCATATAGAGGTACTGCATCTTGCGCTCTTCAATATTGGGCTGGCTGACCTTGTCGCCCGACCGGAAGTTGCGCTCCAGCACGCGGCCCGTCAACAGGCTCTTGTACTTGGTCTTGACGAACGCGACGCCCTTGCCAGGCTTGACGTGCTGACACTCGATGATGACGTAAGGCTCGCCCTCGATCTCGATCTTGAGGCCCTTGCGAAAGTCAGTGGTCGAAAACATCTCTTCAAACTCCATCCGTCGGCGCCGGCAAAGGCCGCACACCACAAGTTCAAGAACCGCTCACATTGTCTGACACGCTCAGGCCGCCAGCCAGGTCCACACCCAGCATCCCGCCCAAGCCTTCAAGCGCCAGCGTATAACCCGAGGGGCCAAAGCCCATCAAGCGCCCATGACACACATCGGCCAGCAAGGATCTGCGCCGAAAGCCCTCTCGCCGGTACACATTGCTGATGTGCACCTCGATCGAGGGCACCCCCAGCGCCACGACCGCGTCCCGGATCGCCACCGAGGTGTGCGTATAACCCCCCGGGTTGATGATCAAGCCCTGGACCCTGCCGCGGGCCTCCTGGAGCCAGTCGATCAGCACCCCCTCGTGGTTGCTCTGGCGGCAGTCGACCTCCAGACCCAGGCGGCGGCCCGCCGCGACAAGCGCCGCGTCGATCTGCCCCAACGTCATGGCCCCGTAGATCTCCGGCTCGCGCTGCCCCAGCAAGTTGAGGTTGGGGCCGTGCAGACACAACACCGCCGCCCTTGAGCCCGGGGCGCTCACATCTCGCGCTCGATCCAGGGCGCCAGCAGCCGGAGCATGCGGCGGCCCGCGTTCAGGTCAGCCTCCGGCGACAGCGCCAGCACCAGCAGGTACTCGCGGTGGACCACCCGCGCGAGCGCCGTCATCCGCTCGCTCGACAGGCTCAACTCGCCGATGTAGGCCAGCTCACCGTCCGCCGCCATCCGGTGCATCTTGCGCAGCAGGTTGGCCGCCTCGGCCGACAAGGCCACGAGCTGGGCCTCCGGCGTCTGCTCCTGCTCCGTGTACACGCTGGCGATGGGAATGCCGTCAAATCCGATCAGCATGCAGCCGCGCGCCCCAGGGACGTGCTTGAGCGCCTTGTTGAGGCCATCCTGAAACATGAACCCCCTCCTGAAAAGGGCAATGAGACGGCGCCAGAGTGCGACGGCGCGCGACGCAAGTCAAGCAGCCGGGACGGGGAGCCCGAGCAGGCGGGCCTCCATCGCGCGGACCCGGTCGCGCAGCTCGGCGGCCAGCTCGAACTGGAGCTGGCCGGCCGCCTCGCGCATGTCCGCCGACAGCCGCGCGATCTCACCCGGCAGCGCGTCCACCGGCAGATCCTCGACCGGAGCGCCGGCCTCCCGATCCGGGTCGGCCTCAAAAACCCCCATGTGCGCGTCCATGTCCCGGATGTCCTTGACGATCGTCCGGGGCGTGATGCCGTTGGCCTCGTTGTGCGCCCGCTGGATGGCCCGGCGGCGCTCCGTCTCCTCGATGCACGCCCTCATCGAGTCCGTCGTCCGATCGGCGTACATCAGCGCCTTGCCCTCGACATTGCGCGCCGCGCGCCCCACCGTCTGGATCAGCGACCGCGCCGAGCGCAAGAAGCCCTCCTTGTCCGCGTCCAGGAGCGCCACCAGCGACACCTCCGGGAGGTCCAGCCCC